>JAEEGJ010009218.1_pt1 | contig 26607 bp, 29 predicted proteins | sample 8958761 | NCBI WGS metagenome assembly JAEEGJ01 (sample SAMN16246546, study PRJNA631951) | gut metagenome | biome: gut microbiome; feature: rumen; material: RS-attached | host: Bos | place: Iran: Karaj | collected 2018-10 | reverse complement strand
ATCGCTACATTACGCTGGGCTTGGCAGCACTGACCTTAGTCTTAATAATCAACATCGAGGTTTTCAAAAACACAGGGTGGGACCCGTTCGGAAGCATGGCTTCCACTATTGCCATCCTTGCATTCTGTATTGTCGCGACAGTGGTGATGTTTTGGTCGATGTATAAGAGTATTCAGAAATAGGCATTATGGAGCAACGCAGAACCATAGGATACATCTTGCTGGCATTGGCTGCCGTCATCTGCCTGGCATCGAATGTGTGGTTCATTGTCAAGATGCCGATGGGAGGTGTGAAGGTATCGCACTTGATATTCAGGACACTGCCCGAGGTGATTGCATTGTTGGCAGTAGTGTATACCTTTGTCCGGTCGGGGAAGACCGTGAATCTGAAATTGGACATTCGTGAGCGTCGGTTGAAATTGGACGAGAGTCACGCCATCGACCCCTACGGCTACAGCTACATCATGATGGGTGCCATGAGCGTGTTTGTAACATTAATGTTTGCCGTTGACATCATGGATAAACTTGGTGTACCCCTGTTCGACAGGATTTCCGCTGGATGGTGTATCGTTGTATTGAGTGTCTTGACGGTTGCATTGGTGCTGTGGTTGTCGGTGAAAATAGAAATGGCTAAAAGGCGTGACAATAATAGTTAACCAACCATGAAAGAGAGAAACAAATCCATCTTCCGTATATTGCTTTTTGCCTCGGTGGGCATACTGCTGGCGCAGACGGTGCTGTTGGCAGTGCTGGGAAATGATAGGCAGATGCGCATCGTGCTGCCGTTGATTTTCTTCGTTGTGGAATTGGCGACATGTGCCTTGATGGTTTTCTGTACCCTCAACCCGCAACACAATTACAACTATACCGTCAAAAGGGTTGATGGCCGGTGGCGTTGGGAGCGTATAAAATATGGGCCTGACCCTGAGGGGTTGCGATATGTGTCGGCGGGGGTATGCGTGCTGATGCTTGCCTTGCTTTTTGCGGTTATCTCCGCTGCCGTGTTGTGGCCAAACTTGGTGGCAGAAAGGGTGATTGTTGTCGCAGTGGTGGTTTTGCTGACTGTCTTCTGTATCACATATTGTATAATAGAGAGTAAATTACGCAAAAAATTATGACTAGAAAACACTTTTTGGATAACATCCGTTGGACGACAGTGTTGCTTGTCCTCCTCTACCATGTAATCTATTTTTACAACAACAAGGGTGTCTTTGGCGGCATCGGGGGTTGGGTGGACGACCCCAAGGCACAGCCACAGGATGTGGTGATGTATCTCCTCTATCCGTGGTTTATGATGCTGCTGTTCCTTGTGGCGGGCATCAGCAGCCGCTATGCTCTCCACCCGGTGTCCAGGCTGACAATAAACGCCTCAAGGGGACAATGGTTCAAGAAACGCACGCGCCAACTACTTGTCCCTGCCACGATAGGCCTGTTTGTCTTTCAATGGATGACGGGCTATTTCAACACTCAGATAGCCGGTGTGGCGCAGGGCATCCCCAATCAGATTGCCTCCATCCCCGCTGGTCCTGTCCGTTATATGGCATGTGCTTTCTCAGGCATCGGCCCGCTGTGGTTTATTCAGGAGCTGTGGGTGTTCTCGCTGCTGCTGATTATTATTATCGCCATCGAGCGCGACCGCCTGTACAATGCCGTCGGTCGTCTGCTGCAGTCCACGCGAGGTTGGTCCAGACTTTGCCGTCTAGCACTCCTGCTGGTGGGCGGCTTCCTCCTTATCTGGGCAGGGGCGCAAGGCTCTATTGCCCACCCCGACGAACACAGCATGCAGGGGCTGTGGAACCTCTACCGTCCTGCCGCCTACTTCGTCCCCTTCCTGATGGGCTACTATCTCTTCTCGCGCGACAGCGTGCAGCGTTTCCTTTCGCGCTATGCCTGTTGGCTGCTCGTGCCGACGGTGGTGACGGGTGTGGCACTCACCTGCGCTACATGGGGCGAGAACAACACCACACCGCTCTACCTGATGCACTGGAGCACCAACCTCTTTGCCTGGCTCGCCATCCTCGCCATGTTGGCGTGCTTCAAGGCTTGGGCTGACCACACCTCACCGTTTGCCGACTATATGACCCGCAGCAGCTATGGCATCTATATCGTGCATTATCTTGTCATCGCCGCGCTCGGCTATATGCTGAAGCTCTACACCCCGCTGCCCCCCGTGGTAGACTACCTCATCCTCATCGTTGCCGTCTTTACCCTCTCGCCAGCCCTCTACGAACTGCTGCGCCGCATCCCCTTCATCCGCTGGGCAGTGCTAGGGGAAGTAAGAAATAGGAGTTAAGAACTATGAAGTAGGGCGGAAGCCACTCAAACAATCAAGCATTCAAACAATCAAGCAATAATTCATTCCATGTCAGAAATCCTACGTATCGAAGGCTTAAGCAAAACCTTCACCCTTTCGCGCAAACAGCAGCGGCTGGAGCGCACCCATGAGCGTCACAAGGTGGCTGTCGACGACCTGACACTGACAGCCAATAGTGGCGAGATATTTGGCCTGCTCGGCCCCAACGGTGCGGGCAAGACCACCACACTCCGTATGCTTGCCACCCTCATCAAACCCGACAAGGGCGACGCTTGGGTGGACGGCTGTAGCGTCGTCAGCCAGCCCGAAGAGGTGCGCGGCAAGATAGCCTTCCTCACCAGCGAACTGAAGCTGGAAGACTTCTTCACTCCCAACTACCTCTTCGACTTCTTCAGCGAATTGCACGGTGTGGTGCCTGCCATCGCTGCCGCGCGCAAGCAAGCACTCTTCGCCCGTTTCGGTATCGACAAGTTTGCCGAGGTGAAGGTTGCCAACCTCTCCACCGGCATGAAGCAGAAGGTGAGCATTGTCATCTCGTTGGTGCACGACCCCGACATCATCATCTTCGACGAGCCCACCAACGGCCTCGACGTCATCACCGCCCGCACGGTCACCGACTACCTTCAGGAGTTGCGTTCCGAAGGCAAGACCATCATCCTCTCCACCCACATCTTCAGTCTGGTGGAACGCCTTTGCGACCGCGTGGGCATCATCATCGACGGTCGCCTGTCGGCCTGTGGCACACTCGAAGAGGTTTGCGACGGAATGAGCATCGAAGACCGCTTTTTCGAACTTTATAAAGCACAGAAAGGAGACGAAGAATGAAAAACCATAGCAACACTTGGACCATCATACGCAAAGAGTTCGCCCGCTTCTTTGGCGACCGCCAGCTGGTGTTCACCTCTGTCATCATGCCCGGTCTGCTGATATATCTTATCTACAGCCTCATGGGCGTGGGCATCCGCAATATGGAGACCCAGGGCGAACAAGACCTCGTCACTGTGCATGTGGAGAACATGCCCGAAAGCATGGCAGCCCTCCTCGCACCTACCGACAGCAGCATGGCCCTGCTGCAGCACCCCTTCGGGCAGGACGACATCGATGCCCTGCAGGACAAGGACCTCAATGCGGTGTTGATACGTTTCCCGTTGAACTTCGACTCGCTGGTTGCCGCCTATTCGCCTCAGAGTGGCACACTGGCTCCCAATGTCGAAATCTACTACAACTCGGCCAACAACGCCACCAGCCGTGTCTATTATGCCATCGACGGGGCATTGACCGCTTACGAGAACAGCCAGTCGAACCTCTTCGACATCAACCGTGCCGACAGCGAAGAGCAGAGTTTCGACCAAGCTACCGACGACCAAGTGGTGGGCGACATACTCAGCAAGCTCATCCCCATGCTCATCATTATGATGCTCTTCAGCGGCACCATGGCCATTGCCCCCAGTGCCATTGCGGGCGAAAAAGAGCGCGGCACCTTCGCCACCCTCCTCGTTACACCCATGAAACGCTCTGAACTGGCATTAGGCAAGATTGTCTCGCTCAGCAGCATCGCCCTGCTCAGCGGTCTCTCCAGCTTTATCGGCATCGCCCTCTCGCTGCCCAAGATGATTTCAGCCAGCAGCGAGGAGATTAACATCCCCTTCAACTATACCACCAACGACTATATAGCCCTGCTGTTGGTCATTCTGGCATCGGTGCTTATCATGGCCTCTGCCGTCAGCCTGCTCTCCGCCCTTGCCAAGGACGTGAAGAACGCCGGCACCATGATTACCCCCTTCATGCTGGTCGTCATGCTGGCAGGCCTGCTGCCCATGTTCCAAACCAGCACCCCGGAGAACCTCGCCGTCTACTTCATCCCCTTCTACAATGCCATCGAGGTCATGTCCGACGTCTTCGCCCACTCCATGCGCTGGACGCCCGTGCTCATCACCCTAGTCTCCGACATCGTCTACACCGGTATCGCCACCTGGGGCCTCACCCGCATGTTCAACAGCGAGAAAATCATGTTCGCAAAATAATTTCAGAATAGTCGGAGTAATCGGAATATTCAGAATCCTCCGATTACTCCGATAAAAAACACTCCTATGAAAAACCTCAAACTCTACATCGCCATCGCCTTCGGCCTTATCTGGGCAGCAGGTCTGGTATTTTATCTCTCTGGAACCAATGTCGCCTCCTTCGCAGGGGCAACCCAATTGTTTGCTTCCATCTGTATGCTTATCCCACTGGTGGCAACGCTCATCTGTCAGAAAGTGAACAAAGAACCCCTCTTGCGCAACCTCGGAATCAGCTGGAAGGTCAACCGCTGGTGGTTCCTCGGTTGGTTCACCTTCCCCGTCATCGCGCTGCTCACGCTGCTCTTCACCCACTGGATAAGCGGCCTTAACAACACCGACCTTGGCGTAACGCTGCCTTTCGGCACTATGAACGGTCCCGCGGGCATGACGGCATTCGTCCTCCTCTCGGGCATGTTGGCGGGTGTCACCATCAACGCCCTCTTTGCCTTCGGCGAGGAGGTGGGCTGGCGCGGATACCTGCTCAAGCAGTTCGAAGGACGGTCGTTCCTCGGCACCGCCGTCGTTATCGGCATCATCTGGGGGCTGTGGCACGCACCGCTCATCCTCATGGGGCACAACTACCCGCAGCATCCCCAATGGGGCGTCCTCATGATGGTAGTGATGTGCATACCCATGAGCTTCATCATCCAGTATTTCCGCGTCAAGAGCGGCTCCGTCATCGTGGCAGCCATCATGCACGGCACCTGCAACGGTGTGGCAGGTCTGACGATGGTTTTTCTCAGCCTTGACAAATACAACGACCTCATCGACGGTGCCGCCGGCCTTGCCGGCATCCTCGCCATGCTGGTGGTCGCCGCGGTCATCTTCCTCTTCGACCGCTACGTCACCCGCGACCGCATCTGCACCTCCAAGCTGACCGGCATCGTAGGGGCTGACCCCTCTGTTCGCCCATAGGACTCCCATTTATCGCTAAAAAGCACCCTTTTTTGGTGTCTTGAAGAAACACCGTACAAGCAGTCTTGTACGGTGTTGCGACTATAGGGAGCAACATCTCAAAAATGCATAGTGCGGCGATAGTCAAAACGTAACAAAACTGCATCTCGTAGAGACGCGCCAATGAAGACGAATTAATAGAGCCTTTTTTTTGTCTTATATATCGCCTCCGCCCCCTTTCGGCCGCTCCCACACCTAGGCTTTCCACCGCCTCGCGCTCGCCTGACTCCCAGTGAACTTCCCTCCTTCAAGGGTTCATCAAGGGTTGTTTATCGCTGTAGGAGCCTATAACTGCCCCACAAAAGGCGGCGCGAAGTCGGCATCTCGAGGGAGGAAGAGGGTCCGAACGCCTCAACGGAGGCAATCCCGCATGTGGGATGCGCCCGCCTGTTTCCGACAGGCCATTTGCCAAGCTCTCAAGCACCCGAGCCGTTCCTAAACTCCTTTGGCGTGCAGCCTTTCAGGCGGCGGAAGAAGCGTGCGAAGGAGGCCGTCTCGGCGAAGTGGAGGCGGTCGGCAATTTGGGCGACGGAGAGCGTGGTGGTCTGTAGCAGCCATGCGGCCTCCATCAGCAGCATCTGGTCGATGTATTCCACCACCGTGCGGCCCGACACCTGGCGCACGATGCGCGAGAGGTAGGTGGTGGTGATGCAGAGCTCGGTGGCATAGAAGGCGATGTCGCGGTGCTCGGCATAGTGCTGCGACAGCAGACGCAGAAAGTCGAGATAGATTTCCTCGACGCGTTTGGGGAAACGGTGGCGGTCGATGCTCCGCTCCTGCGTGGCGGTCAAGTCATTCAGGAAGAGGTTGTAGAGCAGGCGCAGGCTTTCGTCGTGCTGTGGGTGGGGGGCTCTCAGATAATAGAGAGCCAGCCGCATGAGGTTCTCCAAATGTGCGGCATCGGTAGGTTGTAGCTGGAGTTTCGGCTCGGTCTGCTCGACGAGGGAGAAGTAGGCGGCGCGGATGGCGCTGTGCATGTTCGACGAGCGGAGCGTGAAGGTCTCGTCGGCCAGCAGGCAGATGCCACGATAGTCGTCGGAGGCGGCGATGATGCGCATAGGCATGCCCGGTGCGTAGGGGTAGAGGTCGTTCTTGGTGAGCGTGAACTGCTGCTTGTTGTAGGCGATGGTCAGCCATCCCTGCAAGACAAGCGTATAGGTATAGCAAGCCATGGTGTCCTGCAGCCGGTTGGCAAGAAAAGTGATATGCGCGTCAGTCGTGCAGCAAAACACCTTCAAGTCATCCTCGCACAGAAACCCCTCGCCGTAAATCACTCGTAATCCTTCTGATAAACTGTACATTCTTCGTCTGTTTTAAACTGCAAAGATACGATTATTTTTGAAACTATTTCGTTTGGGTCAGTATTTCCTATAGTACTATACCTTCGTTATAGCCAAATACTGTGGACGAAAAACTTTCGTGAATATTAGTTATTCCTCCATTTATTTACAGCAGATTTTACCCAAGGTTCAAAGATTGGCTTGAGTTCATATTCAAGCATTTCTCTGTTTGCGCGGTGGCCGCATTTATTAACAGAAATCACATCACCGTAGTATTTAAAACCTTCTTTATATTTTTCTCCAAATAGTTCGTCGTGGTCTGAAAAAAGTCCGAGCGTTACAAGTGTATCGTCAAAATTTATTTGATTAAGCTTGCTTTCATACTTTGCTGCATCTTTAACAAATTCATCGGCTGCTCCGATTTTAGGAAGTTCAACGGATGGATTCATACAAGGATTTATTAATACCTTTACAACATTTCTCAAGAAAAGAGAAATAAATGCACCGTAAGAGCTTGCAATAACTACATTTACATTATTATCGTATATATAATCTTGCAATATAGCTAAAGCATTTTCAATGTTGTTTTGCGGATAGTCTATACAATGAACAGAATGCTCTTGAAAGACTTCTTTCAACAACTTTGCTGTAGTAGATTCTGAACTTCCGTTATAGCCGTATATATAGAGTATATTCATCTTGTTTTGTTTATCGATGCAAATATAATGATATTTTTTGATTTAATTGTTAAATAAATGTCAATAGTCATAATTAGCTCATAGCATTTGAACTTTTCTTCGTAACTTTGCAATCCGAAATATAATCTAAACGACAATGAAAAAGAATTTGTCGAAATCACGATACACAGCATTTTGCCAATGTCCGCGCAACATGTGGCTCAGTGTCTATAAACCAGAATTGGCCGAGATTGACGATTCGGCTGAGGCTCGTTTTGAGAAAGGCACAGAGGTGGGTGAACTGGCCAAACGATTATTCCCAAATACTGTTGATGTCACAACGCGTGATGGCGACCGTCTTGATTTGGCTGCCATGATTGAGAAGACGCATCAATGCATCGCTGACGGAGCAGAATGCATTGCTGAGGCTGCTTTCTCTCTCGACGGTTGCTATTGTGCTGTCGACCTGCTGCGGCGCGAAGAAGATGGCTGGGCCATCTATGAGGTGAAGAGCAGTACCTACAAGAGCGATAAGGACGACACTGAGGAGCATCTGAGGGTCTATCTTCAGGATATAGCCTACCAGCGTTATGTATTGGAGCAATGCTGCATAAAGGTTTCTGGCACCTACCTTGTGCGTCTCGACAGCAACTATGTGCGGGGTGAAGAACTTGACTTGAACGGCCTGTTTCATATCAAGGACGTTGCAGAACTGATGAAGAACGAGTACTTGAAAATTCCGTACAACATCTCTGTGGCGAAGCGCATACTGCAAGGTTTGGACATGCCCGATGCCGACATCGATGTACACTGCAACAAGCCTTATTCCTGCGCATTCTTCAAGTACTGCCTCGGAGAAGTACCGCAGCCGAATGTTTTTGACCTCTACCGCATGAACTTCGACAAGAAATGTGCCTTGTACCGCGAGGGTAAGGTTGATTTTGAAAGCCTGCGTGACGTGTCGCTGACGGAGATGCAGCAGCTGCAGGTGGAGAGTTTTCTTAATGGGACATCGTTTGTGGATGCCGATGCCATACGTCAGTACCTCGCACAGCTGAGTTACCCACTCTACTTCCTCGACTTTGAGACCTACCAAGATGTCGTACCGCAGTTCCCCGGGACAAGGCCCTACCAGCAGATAACATTCCAGTATTCGCTGCATTATATAGAACATGAAGGGGGAGAAATTAAGCACAAGGAGTTCCTTGGCGAGTCGGGCACCGACCCGCGTCGGGCACTGGCAGAGCAGATATGCAAGGATATTCCGAAAGGAGTATGCACCACGGCCTACAATAAGGGCTTCGAGTGCGGACGCCTGAACGAGCTGGCCGATGCCTACCCCGACTTGGCCGACCATCTTCGTGATATTGCCAACCATATCGTCGACCTTATTGACCCATTCCGTCAGAAGATGCTCTATCTGCCAGAGATGAACGGCTCGTTCAGCATCAAACGTGTTCTGCCGTCGCTCTTCCCCAACGACCCAGAGCTGGATTATCATAACCTCACTGGCAGCGTCCACGACGGCGGTGAAGCAATGGATATCTTCCCCCGCATCAAAGACATGCCTCCCGCCGAAGCCGCTGCTGCCTGCGAGTCATTGCTCCGCTACTGCGAACTCGACACCTGGGCGATGGTAAAGGTGTGGGAGAAATTGAAAGAAACCATCAAATAAGCTATCAATATGCAAGAAAAAATTTCCACTCAAAAACAGGCTCTATATAGATGCTATAAAAATGACCCATCTTCACCATCGGAAGACATGTATAGCAGTAGTTTGTTTGACCTAATTGGCAAGAAAGAACCAGACCAAACCAAGTCTCTTGGGTATGTCTTAGCACATTCCAGCCATGTAAGGTATTTTCTACTAGAGAAAATTATTGGCGCCAAGCGGGCAAAGAATCTGATGGCTTGTAACTGTATTGTTGATTGTGAATTTCTGCTGGGGAACGATAGGAATACTAATGAAAGGGCGGATATCGTAATCCGATTTCCTGAACATAATGAAATCGTCATTATTGAGGCGAAGAGTTTGAATGCGAAAACGAAAGCAGACTATGCCATCAATCAGGCTATGGGATATGCAAGAAAAATGAATTTTGACAAATGCACAATTGTTTCATTGACAAACAGCAAAATGTATGGAATAGGCAACCATAAAGATGACATTTATGAAACAATTGCATTGCAATGGAGTGATATTATTGACATTTTTGACAACGTTGTACGCAAAAACAGAGACAACGTGGTTTCATTGGAAAAAGATTTTCTTAACTATATTTTAAAAATAAAAGGTCTTATGAAATACTACGACATTGAAGTCTTGTCAATTCCCGCAGGCGGATCCATAGATGGTGTTGAAAAAGCCGGCATATACGAATGTCCATCGGAAGATGCGCCATACAAGAGCAGAGGGGAACATAAGCCTCTCTTTATTGCTTTCCGAGGAGAAAAGGGGTTGGTCAGAAAATTGTACAAGGTAGCAGAACTAATTTCCATCCCTATTGCAGGTCCTGACTATGCTATCGCTAAAGAGAGTCTTGACCTTAATCTTGTTGAAAAGATTGAGAAATACAAGGAAGTTGTCAGCTATGACACGGAAAATAAAGACGAACGTCCCAAATGGGTATTTTTCCTTGATGAAGAAAAAAGCATTACGTTGCCTCATCCTGTGATCTACAAAAAAAATAACACTTTTGTTGAAACCAAAAGACCTTTGCGTGATTATTTCGACGAAAATAAAAGGGATGGAGATTATATTGTGTTTTCTTGAGAATTTAACATATCTTTAACATTTAATTTGAAAATAATGCAGATATTTGCATTGTTGACAAATTAAATGTTAAAGATATGGTAATACATCAAGACAATCTCGCGTTCAGCGTAATCAACGACAATGAAGTAAAAGTCCTGCACCTCTATCCCCGCACGAGCGATGTGACACGTCTCGTCATCCCGCCGCATGTGCAAGGTTACCGCGTCTCCGTCATCGCCAAGAAAGCATTCTATGAGTGCACCAATCTGCGCCGCGTTCAGTTGCCGCCCTACCTGCGCAGCATCGAAGATGAAGCTTTCGGTCTGTGCGAGAAGCTCGAAGAAATAACCCTTCCCGACAGCATTACGCATATTGGTAAAGCTGTGTTCGAGGGTACATTCGCATTGCAGAAAGTTGTGTTGCCGCGTAATCTCAACTCACTGCCCGAAGCACTCTTCTACGACAGCGCCGTGAGCGAAGTGACGCTGCCCGACAGCATCACCGAGATTCCCACTGCCTGCTTTTACGACTGCCGCAACCTGCATCGCATTGTGCTGCCCACCACTGTTACCAGAGTAGCGTCAGACGCGTTCCACTACTGCGTCAATCTTAATGAAGTCGTTGGCCCCACTGCCATCGACCATATAGATATGTTTGATGGTGAAAAAGAGTATCAAATAAAAGCCATTAAATACTAAATCTTCATAGTTTTATCTGATTACCACCCTTTTAGCAAAGAATGAAAAAGATACTTTATATTGATATGGACAATGTGCTTGTCGACTTCCAGTCGGGACTCGACAAGGTGGATGAGGCGACAAAGCAAGCCTACGAAGGCCATTTGGACGATATTCCAGGACTCTTCGGGTTAATGGATCCTATGCAAGGAGCTATCGACGCGGTACATCGGCTGGCCAAAGAATATGACTGCTATATCCTTTCCACAGCTCCATGGTGCAATCCGTCGGCTTGGAGTGACAAACTGCAATGGGTAACACACCATTTGGATGATGTGTTCCACAAGCGACTTATAATCTTGCACCACAAAAATCTCTGCCGAGGTGACTATCTTATTGACGACCGTGCTAAGAATGGTACGGACAGTTTTTGTGGTGAGTGGATTCGTTTCGGTTCCGAAGAGTTCCCCGACTGGGGGAGCGTACTTGCATATTTGAGCAGATAAGAAATAATTAACAAACACATAACAACAATGAAAGATTTACAACATTTAAACGAGATTACACAAGAAATGAGTTATTGTTTTCTGTACCTGCCTTAATTATTAGACTTGTTTCGTTTGGGTCAGTTTTCGTTTCAGTTGGGTTGTCTGTTTATTGGGAATTTAGGCGTATCTTTGCAATTTGAAATTGAAATTAATATCATTTTGAATCAACTTAATAATCATATCATTATGACTAAAGAAGAAGCTTTAAAGAATTTCGCCATGTTCGGTGCTGCATGGTTCGGTAACAGCAAACAGCATTTCGCTTTCTCGGCCTACGACCGCCTGCAAGGCTGGAACAAACTGGCCGACAAATGGAAGGAAGAGGCCGAAGAGGAGTGGGAGGAGGCCGAAGAGGTTCTGAACCGCCTGGTGGAGCTTGGTTACAAGCCCGCTGAGTTGCAGGAGATGATGAAGACCATGGAGTTTCCTTTCTACGACGACCCGAAACAGCAGATTGAGTCGGACTACGAGCCCAATGCCGTGAAGATGATGAGCGAGATGGCCGCTGCTTTCGCCGACGACTATCCCACCCAGAAACTAATCCAGAAATGGATTGACGGCGAGAAGGACCACATGGCTTGGGAGGCTCAGTACCTCAACTACATCGAGAAACTCGGTTACGAGAATTTCCTCACCGCAATGATGTAAGCCATGAAAGATAAGGTATTACAAGCCATGCGCGAGTTTGGCGCACCCGTCAACGCGGGGAAGATTGCCGAGATTACAGGCATAGACCGCAAAGAGGTCGATAAGGCCTTTGCCGAACTGAAGAAGGAGGGCGCGATTGTATCGCCCGTCCGCTGCAAATGGGAACCGGCTAATTGAGAAATCTGACTTCGAATGAAGCATCTCTTTGTTTGAGGCAGATGAATTTTTTCTTCAAGGGGGGAGGGTGCAGACTCTCCCCTTTTATCACTAAAATGAAATCTGTTATGTCAAAATATAATGTCCATGTAAATACATCTATGATCCCGAAAAGGGGGATCCGAAAAACAATATACCGGCAGGAACTCCATTTGAAGACTTGCCTGACATTTGGCGTTGCCCTCGCTGCAAACGGAAGAAAGAGAAATTTGTCAAACAAGAAGAATAATACATCATGCAAATCAAGTCAATAACCTTTCAAGACGGTGGCTTTATGACCCAGCAGTGGGCCCTTGGCGGCAAGGACGAGGCCGCAAAATATGATGCCAATATCAAGTATCGCTCTGGCCTTTACAACTACCTCATCGACACCGGCAGCGAGGTGATTCTCGTGGACACCGGTTTGCCCGCAGGGTCGCCCGAACAGGTGCCAGAAAAGGACACGATGATTTTCACAGGCTACAACACGCAGAATTACATGGACGGCTTCCGCGCCCTCGGCTATAAGCCTGAGCAGGTGACGAAAATCCTTCTGACCCACCGTCACAGCGACCACAGCGGTGAGTTGAAGAGCTTCTCCAACGCCAAAATCTACGTCAATGAGGAGGAATTGGAAGCCGACGAGCTGCAAGGCATTCAGAACATCGTGCCCGTGAAGTTCACCGATGGCCCTTACTACAATTTCCCCGAATGCCAGAAGATTGCCGACGGCATTTACTACATCAAGGCGAAGGGTCACACCAAGGGCAACAGCATTGTGATTGCCGAGAACGACGGGCTTTTCTATATGTTCCAGGGCGACGTGACCTACACCGACGAGGCGCTGTACGAGAACCGCCTCTCAGCATTCAACAGCCATTGGGACGATGCTCGCGTAACCCTCGACCGCGTGCGCGAGTTTGTGGCCAACCACCCCACGGTGTATCTCTCCACCCACACGCCCCTCGGTCCTGAGAATCTTGTCGCAAAGCGCATTGTGGACTTGAACAATATGCCCGAGCCCCTGCCCATCGGCGAGATTGTCTACAAGACCAAGAGCGGCAAGTATGTCTGCTCTATCTGCGGCTACGTCTATGACCCCGCAGAGCATGACGGTGTGGCTTTTGAAGACCTGCCCGACGACTGGAAGTGCCCTCGTTGCAGACAGCCCAAGGACAGATTTAACCCGGCATAACCCCGATAGTATGGACCTTGGTGCCTACATGGCGGAGAGCATCCGCAACATCATGGCGAAGGCCTACCTCAATGTGTTGGGCAATCCGCACGAGGCTCGCTTTGTGGCGCGGATGCAGCGCACCATCACCAAAGCCGAACGGCGGCGCAAAGCGTACCTCGAGAAAGAGGGTGTCGCGGTGCCGCCGTTCCTCATTGCCAGCATCGCCACCACCTGTAACCTGCAGTGTAAGGGCTGCTATGCCCGCAAAAACGGCATCGCCGACGACACCTCCTCGAAAGAGACGCTCACGCCCGAGCAATGGGGTGCCATCTTTCGTGAGGCTGCCGAACTGGGTGTCAGCTTCTGCCTGCTGGCCGGAGGCGAGCCACTCACACGACGCGACCTCCTGGAGAGTGCCGCCGAGGTGGAGGACATCATCTTCCCCGTCTTCACCAACGGCACAATGATTGGCGCGGTGTACACCGAGTTCTTCCGCAAGCATCTCAACATGGTGCCTGTCATCAGCCTTGAGGGCGAACTGGCCGCCACCGACGAGCGGCGCGGCAAGGGGGTCTTCCAGCGGGCGTTGCTCTCGATGGAGATGCTCCACAAGGAAAAGCTCTTCTTCGGCACCAGCATCACCGTCACCACCGATAACTATCGCGAGGTGACCTCCGAAGCATTCCTCAGCCACCTCGTCTCGCTGGGCTGTCGGCTGGTGTTCTATGTGGAGTACGTCCCCTTCGACGAGACAACCGCCCATTTGGCTTTCCGTGATGAGCATGTGGCCGAGATGGAACAGATTGTGGAGCAACGGCGCGAACAATTCAAGGAGATGATATTCCTCAGCTTCCCCGGCGACGAAAAGGCACTGGACGGCTGTATGGCCGCCGGACGCGGGTTCTTCCATATTGGTCCCGACGGTGCCGCCGAGCCCTGTCCCTTCTCTCCTTTCAGCGACACCAATGTCGCCCGCGACGGTCTCCGAGCCGCTATTGCCTCACCCCTGTTCCATAAAATCCGCAACGCCCGTGCCCTCGGTTGGGAACACACTGGTGGCTGCACCCTCTACGAACACCGCGAAGAAGTGGAGGCCATGATGAATTGAAAGTTGAAAATTGAAAATTAGCTCCGCGTATCACGCGTTTATACTTTGTGATACGTGCGATACGTGGAGAATTGAAAAATAAGATATGACAACAGCAATACGTTACTACAGCAGATTTGGCCACACCAAGCAAATGGTGGAGGCCGTCAAAGACATCGTGGGTGCAGACCCCAAGACCGTAGCAGAACCCCTCGCCGAGCCAGTCGACGTGCTCTTCCTCGGCGCTGGAGTGATGCTGGGAAAGGTGGACGGCAGCGTGATGCAGTTCATCAATTCCCTCACGCCCAACAAGGTGAAGTGTGTGGTCTGTTTCGGTTCGTGCGCCATCATCAAGTCGCCCGTACCGCAGATGCGCAAAGCCCTCGAAGCTCGTGGCATCAAAGTCAGCGAGCAAGAGTTCACCTGTCCTGGTGCCATGGGACCCGTCAAGGCCGGTCACCCCGATGCCAACGACATCGAGAACTTCAAGACATTCGTCAAATCAGTAATCAACAAATAGCCAGCAACAGGCGTCCTCCTTTCGCCAGTCCGCTGCAAGTGGGAGCCAGCCAAGTAAGGCCTCCATTATCCCAAACAAAAAAGCCGAGACCATTGCTGGCCACGGCTTATGTTAAATTCCGTTGCCTTGCCGCCCTGCAGACAATATAAACTGCATCGCGGCGTTATCTGTTGTGATAAACTACTATCTGATATGAAGAAAACTATACATTTTGTAATGTCGACACTATGCTTAGTAATGGTCGCACTTGGAGCCCTGATGGCCTGTAGCAGAAACGACGGGAACAAAAACAATGAGACTGCAAATATGAACGACGAATGCCTTATCTGCGGTGAGAAACTGGAGTACCTCGACCGCGACACGTTGATGGAGTGCGTGCTCTGCCATCATCAAGAGAATAGCAAGACACGCTGTAAAAACGGCCACTATGTGTGCAGCGAATGCCACATGGCCGGAATGGACTCGGTAATCGCCCTCTGCCTTGAGGAGACCAGCACCAACCCCATCTCCGTGTTGGAGAAGATGATGTCGCAACCATTCTGCCACATGCACGGGCCTGAGCACCACGTGTTGGTGGGTGCAGCACTGCTGACAGCCTACAACAACTGTTTGTCCGACACGACCAAACTCGACCTCGTGGAGCTGCTGCCCGAGGTGATGAGTCGTGGCCGTCAGGTGCCGGGAGGTGCCTGCGGATACATGGGTGCCTGCGGAGCAGCCATCAGCACAGGCATCTTCATGTCGGTTATCACTCGCAACACACCCCTGTCCACCGACACATGGCGTCTTTGCAACCTCTGTACATCGCGGGCGCTGGAGCAGGTGGCACTCAATGGCGGTCCTCGTTGTTGTAAGCGTGACTCGTATCTATCAATCCTCACGACGATTGACTTCGTGAAGGAGAACCTTGGTGTTGAGATGGAGAAGTCCGAGATCGTATGCTCGCGCAGCCAAATCAACAACCAGTGCATCGGTAAGAAGTGCCCATTCTCGCCTGTGAAATAGTAGCTCCCATAGCCACCACACAACGAAAGCCGAGACCATCGTTGGCCTCGGCTTTCGTCGTTTTAGTGTGTCGCACTCGGCTTACATCTCCGAAAGTTTTTTATAACCTTCGTAGCACAGTTTGGCGTTGCGCTTGGTGGCGACGAAGAGTTCTTCGGCCTCCAGGGGGAAGGTCTTCATCAGCGAGTTGTAGCGCAAACTATTCATCCTCATCTGATTTCCATATATATGTATCTCCAGTACAGACAATTTTACCATCTACGAAGTCCACACCATTGTCACGAAGCCATTCTTCAGCTTTTGCGGTGTACCAATTGTTTTTGAAAGCATACCACTCATCCGGCAATCCGAGGGTGTAAACCATTTCCGTAAAATGGGCGAAAGGTCTCCGCCTGTTTAATGTCCGATAAAGTTGTTCTGCAATCTTTGGGACCTGCATTCTGGCAAAGCCCTCCATCGCACCGAACGATTCATGCGACGACAGTGGGTCAATCCGTATTACCTCGTCGCCATCGTGTGGCCATAAGCATTCTTCATCCACATAACAAGAATTTGAGATATGGAGATCAATTGCCTGCTCAGTAAGATTCAAATAGAAGCAACCTTCATCAAGATTCATGTCGAGCGCATCTGCAATCTCTTCTATAAGTTGTTCTCGTGATGTAATTTCCATACTTAATGTTTGATAAACTGGCTGAGGATAGACAGAAACTGGTGGACGGTCTGCTTGTCGGGGACGGGGATGTTGAGGGTGGCCTTACCAGTGTTGGGGTCTTCGGAGACGAGGGTGTCGACAAGTTGTTGGGTTTGCTCTGGGTTGGAGAGGGTGTGTACTAAGTTGGTGAGGAAGGTGGTGCCTTGGCTGACAAGGTCGGCGGGATTTGTTGTAGGCAAATGGTCGGAATTGGCGGAGTTGGCGGGATAATCAGCATGTCCAGAGTAATCGGACTGCTCTGACGGGTTAACTGGGGGGTCCACCTCATCGAAGAGGCTGGTCTGTGTGCCTGAGACGTTGCGCTGAGTTTCTGTTTCTTCATCTGTCGTGGCTTGGGGCTCGCTGGTGTCGGATTCTTGCTCAGACATATCTTCCACGTATTCGGCAACCATCGACATGATGCCCTTGAACTTGTCATCGTTGGCAAATATGGTGTCCTCGCCACCGTCCAGTGCCCCTTCGAAGAGTGACGACTTGAACTTGAGTCGCGCAATCATCTGCTCCTCGAAACTGTTAGCTGAGACGAGGTTGATGACCTGTATGTTGCGCTGCTGCCCAATGCGGTAGATGCGGGCTATGCGCTGTTCCAGTACGGCAGGATTCCAGGGGAGGTCGAGGTTGACAATCAGCGAGGCGGCCTGTAGGTTGAGGCCTGTGCTACCAGCATCGGTGCTGAGGAACACCCTGCAATCGGGCAGGTCGGTGAAGTTGTTTACTAAGTCCTTGCGTTTGGCAGAGGGGATGCCGCCATGCAGGTATTCGAACTTCACGCCGCGGTGAGTCAGTTCTTGTGCCACCAGTCGCGTCATGCGTTCCCAACCGCTGAACACCACGGCTTTACCGTCACCCCCCTCCATGAAACTATCAAGGAGATTCATCAACTCGTCTATCTTGGTATCGTAGCGTGACTCTTGGTCTAGGATAAAGGTGCTGTCGCACACCATGCGCATCTGCGAGAGGAGCAAGAGCAGCCGTTTGCGGTCTTTCTCACTGAGAAAGTGCATCCGCTTCCATTTCAGTACTAGGGCTGCGACTCCCGACCTAAACTCGTCATGCATCTCGCGCTGCTCAGCTGTCATCGGTACGAAGAGGTTTTGGTCCATGCGGTCGGGCAATTGCAGGTGGACATCGCTTTTGCGACGGCGCAGCATGATGTGGCTGAGGCGTTGCTTGATAGAGTTTAGGTTACGGTAGCCCACAACTTTGCCATTGTCTTCGATGATAATGTGGTCGTTGCGGAACTTGTAGTAGGGGGCGAGAGCAAATTGGTCAACCAGTTCGACGATGGAATAGAGCTCTTCAAGCTTGTTCTCCAACGGGGTGCCAGAGAGTAGCACAGCGTATGGCGAACTGATGTGGCGGGCGGCACGGGCTATCTGTGTGTCCCAGTTCTTCAGCCGCTGCACCTCGTCCATAATCACCATATCGGTCTCCATGCGTCGCAACACTTTCAGGTCGTTGCAGACAGAATTATAGGAGACAATCTTGTAGGGTTGCTCCATCTTGTACTGTTCGAGACGGCGAGTGTGCGGCCCCTCTATGACTAGCACTTCGCGGTGCGTAAACCTTTCAATCTCGCGTTTCCATTGGTATTTGAGCGAAGTGGGGCAGACGATGAGAACATTTTCCACAAAACCCTCACGGCGAAGCAGCTCGGCGGTGCCGATAGCCTGTATGGTCTTGCCGAGACCCATCTCGTCGGCAATGATGGCACGTCCTGCCGTGGCAGCGAAACGGATTCCCTCTTTTTGATAGGGATAGAGCTGCGTGTCAAGCAAGGTGTCAATCTGTGCATCAGTATATTTCTCTTCTATCAATGTGCGTCGTTGAAGTCCTTCACGAAGGTCGACCACATAGTCAATGGCATCAGAATAGCAACGGAAATCCGAATCGAAATGCGCGGCTGCTGAAAGGAAATGGTCGAAATGAGAAATGGCTTCGTCGCGGAGATGACCGTGCGAGTCGAAATATTGCTTGGCGAGCTGCTCCATCTCCTCACGGTGATTGCTGCCGATGCGGATGGATACTTTGCGACCGTCGCGATAAGAAAGATAGACAGAAGAATAGGACGGAGTAGCAACCACACGGCGACCCTCTTTCATCTTGAGTTTTACAGCCTCAAGATGTTTGCATGTGCCGAGTTGTGAGGTCTTGAAATCCATGCACGAGCAATAGTTCCACGAGCTGTTCTCGCCACGAAACACCACCTTGTATTCCTCCTTGCTCTTGGGATTGATGACTCGGTATTCACCCGGACAGAGCCTAGCATCTACGGCCTGCACTCCCAGCATCTCGCGCTCCGCAGCCTGCCGCCGCAATGTGCGTTGCCATTCTTCAAGGCTCATGTTGTCAGGCTTCACCACATTGCTTAGCCTTGCTTCGGGCTTCTTCTTTTCAGTTTGGGCTTGCTTTTCTTGAGTTTTCGTAGAGGTCGAGTTCTGCTTCTTTGTCATATCACATCATGCGATTATATTGTCGTACGGCTATCAATAGTTCTGCTTGTTGATTTCGAAGTAGGCCTGGGGGTGGTTGCAGACGGGGCAGACCTCGGGGGCTTGGGTGCCGACGACGATGTGGCCGCAGTTGCGGCATTCCCACACCTTCACTTCGCTCTTGGCAAAGACCTCTTTGGCCTCGACGTTGTGGAGCAGGGCGCGGTAACGCTCCTCATGGTGCTTCTCGATGGCGGCCACGCCACGGAACTTGGCGGCCAGCTCGGGGAAGCCCTCGGACTCGGCGGTGCGGGCAAAGCCTTCGTACATGTCCGTCCACTCGTAGTTCTCACCTGCGGCGGCAGCGGCCAAGTTCTCGGCGGTGGTGCCGATGCCGTTCAGTTCCTTGAACCACAGCTTGGCGTGCTCCTTCTCGTTCTCGGCGGTCTGCAGGAAGAGAGCGGCAATCTGCTCAAACCCCTCCTTCTTGGCCTTCGAGGCGAAGTAGGTGTACTTGTTGCGTGCCTCGCTCTCGCCAGCAAAGGCGGCGTGCAGGTTCTTCTCCGTCTGTGTGCCAGCGTAAGGGTTGGCGGGTTTCGGCTCCTCGATGGGTTCGAATTTCTCCTTGCCCTGCTTGCAGCGCGGACATTTCCAGTCGGCAGGCAGTGCCTCAAAAGGCGTTCCGGGGGCTATGCCCTGAGTAGGGTCGCCCTGTGCTGGGTCATACTCATACTTGCAAATGGTGCATTTGTATTTCTTCATCGTTTTAGGATATTATGGATTAATCGTTTGTATAACGTCAATCTTTTGAAAATATTGTATTCTAAATAATTGTATTTCCTTTTAAAAACAGAAAAGCCGAGACCAGTTGCCAGCCTCGGCTTTCGCCGTTTTAGAGTGTTGCTGCGGAATTACATCTCCGAGAGTTTTTTCAGGTCAGTCCCAATTTACGTAGTCTTGACGCTATCCCACCACGGTTGCGTTGGAATAATGTCATCAGTTCTTTTATAGAAGTTCCTTCTTTATATAACTTTGTCAACAGGGCATCGTCAACTTCGCTCCAAGGTTTGTATGCGTTCGAGTACAATGCCTTTTGTTCTTGCATGTGATTAGAGTGTTTGGCGGTTAAGAACAGGCCGCCTATCTTTTCCATCAAACACTCTTTTGAAGGAATAATGCTATCGTGCAGCGACTCTAACGGGAATTCTTTATCAAGGCGGGTGAAGTATAGACTGTCAGGGTCGTTGGGAAGGCCACCTATACCTAGGAGTAAATAAATGGGCATGCGTCTGTCGGTAGAGAATTGCTGGAAAGATGCCATTCTCTCTGGAGGGAGCAATTCTTTCTCGATGTCTTTTGATAGATGGCTGCGCCATTTGCACTCTACGGCAAAAGGTTTTCCGGCATACTCAAATACGAAGTCCGGTGCGCTGTTACTTTCGGGATAGACACCTGGTAGGGATTTGTCGCCGCGCCATTCTTTAAGCGTAAGTTTTTTATTGTTCGGCAAGTCAAAGAGATTTATCACATAGTCCTCGAACTCACGACCTTTCAGCACCTCGTCATTCATCGTCAGAGCTTTCACCCGATTGCGTATCGTGCTGTATGGGCGGTTGATGGCGCGATGTATGGCATGAATACCCATGTCCTCGTAAAACATGCGCAGCAGCCGCTTGTCCTCAGCTACCGTCCAGCGATATGGCTTCGTTTCCTGCTCAGCGGCTTTTAGTTCCTTGTGGTCGACAAGATGAGTAATGTTGTTGTGTCCTGCCAGCAGGCTAAAGATGCTGCCGTTGGGATTGATATAGCCACAGACGATATGCTGTACTTGATTAATGATATATTGGTTTCGCAACCGAGCGGTATATCCTTTATCGCTTTCTTCCCGCTGCAACACTAATATTAGCAAGCGGTTTTCTTTAAGCGCCTGATCTATCTGTACATTGTATGTGTCGTGAAAGCGTCCCGTTACCACCAGCGTTGTCGGTACATGACAGACCAATAATGCCTTCAGCACCTCTTCCTCCAGCTCTGACGTGTTGAAACACACGGCACAACCATTGAACTTGTCGAACCCTTCTACACATTGGAACACCTTCTCATAACACCCAATCGGCGCCTGCCGCGAGGTGAGAAACAAGGTCTTCTCTCGCTGCCATAGTTCCTTGTTACCGATGGTCTGTTTGATGCGCATAAGATATTCTAACTGAGAGAATAGTTCATATTGGACAATGTGCCACGTGTCGTCATTGAACTACTTATAAACAATATTTATTTTGTATTTCAAAGATCCGCCGCAACTTTGCTCAGGGTGGTCCGGTGCTTCTTGTCCTTGGCAATCTTTCTCTCCGCAATATTCAGTCAGATGTTCACATCTCATGTTGTATATATCATCTCTCAAATCATAATACCAACCATATGAACATTCGTTATTGAGACAAGGGATTGCAAAAACTGCTGTGTTCTGTCTAGAAAATGACAATACACCGTCTTTTGATGTATTACCAAAGATTGACTTATGAGTATTTGTGTAAAAAATCTCTATCTTTTCAATGTTGGGAAAAACATCTTCCAGAATTCTTCTGTCGGAATATAGAGCCTCATATCGTGCTCGTTTCAAACTATCATTTTTTTCCGGAGTAATATACTTTCTATAACCTCTATTCATTGTTTTTCTTACTTATTGCTTAATTCACCCTCTAACAAAGAAAAAACATAGCCGGAACTCTGGCTGTAAAGGCCAGAAGAAGGGCGCAGCAGAGCGTTATATATATTGGAGCCGTATACAGTCTCTACTGAATGTGGCAACGTGTAGTTTTTGCGGTCTATCAACAGCTGAATGAGGTCGGAGGTGATACCTTCAACCATAAACTTGAATTCTTGTTCACTTACATTCATACGGCTGTAGTTTTTCTATGGCACTTTCAGTACAAAAGGCATATTGAAATGTAATGCCTTTCATATACTTTAGTCGGCGGAGAAATTCTTTCTTGTCAATGTTGCCCAAACGGTAGTTTCGGATTTGAAGACCCACGCGGTCATTGGCTATCGGTCCGTACACTACATCATAGGAATGCATATATGGCGGCACAATAGTTTCGTCACGATGTTGGTATACAAAGTCGGCCCACTCCTCGGTGTATCCGTCGAATGACTTGAAGGACAATGTTCCGCCACTAAGCAGTTGCTCATCGAATTGGTATGCATTGACAACAGGTTTGCCGCCGAAGATATCCACACGGGCGAGAGCCACTTCCATAGCTTGGCCTTTCTCTGTGGTCAGGTAGAACGCCTGTCCGAAATCTTTGTAAGGATTGCATTGCTTGAGGTCAATGTCGGCAATCCGCACATTGGAGCCGTGATAAAGTGTAATCATAGCGTACCTCCCATTCTGCGGCAATAGGCAGAGAGGTCGCGCACATTGGAGGCAAACGACTGCGTATGCAGATAGCCATACTGGCGGTCGTAGAGTTCCAATGCTTTATACTGGCTCAGGTACTTCACAGCCTGTGCTGTCGTCATCCCATAATGCTCGGCAAACTCTGCAATAAGCGCTACTAAATATTGTGCCTTGTCTGATGCCATAGTTACTTTTTACAGATAAACTCTTTTATAATCAGATAACGTGATTGTTCTGGTTTTCGTATGTGGTGATGTCTTATAATATCATTACTAATGTAGCAATTGCTATCAAAGTCATTAATATGGCAATTGCAATAGATAATTTCTTATTTTTCTCCTTCTTGTGTACTGTTTTCAGTACCTGCGAAGCATCTAAAGCAATTATTCGTGCTGCTACATTGTCCTCGCTTATTTGCCTCAGAATATTGGATATTTCCCCTAACAACTGAGCCATTTTATCGTCTCGATCGAATCCTGCGACTTCACGTTTCGCATTTCGTAATAGTATCTCTCCTCTTGCATGGTTATTTTTCACATTTTCATAGTCATTCCTGATAGCATCAACGTATGGTTGAATTGCGCTGGACTTATTATCGGCAGTGAATCGACTTCTTGCTTCTTGTATTTTGGTAATAGTATTATGTGTTAATGTGGCGATGGTTGTTAATTCATTTCGACAATCACGTATGTTTTCAATCTTTCTAATATATTCTTCTTGTCTCTGTACTTTTTGCAATGTCCTGATCACATCTTCCGAAATATTATTTATTTCGTCATTTATAAATCTTATTTGGTTCAGTATGCATTGTATATCTTCTAACAAGTTTGCAATTCCATTTTCTTGTTCATATCCTAATGCCTCATTATGTGCTTTTTTTAGTATTTCCTCTACTTTCTTATAGTAGTTCGCAACCTTTTCTTTCTCTTTATTTATAAATTGGACTAATGGACGTATTACATCCGTTGTGTTGCTTTGTGAAACGTTCTTTCGGGCATCTCTTATTTGAGATAGTGCATTATCTAATTGTATTTGTTGTGATTTTGCACGGTCTGCACAGGCTCTAACTTCTTCAACTTTCCGTATCTTTATTTCTTCAAGTATCTGAGGAATTCTTGAATTAGACTCTTTGATGGTTGTCGCCATAAAATCTGTTACTGCTTGACTGTGCCGAAGTTCATTCCGTTGGAGCGTTCCCATCGTGTGGATACCATTCAAGGTTTTGCAACGGGATAGTGCAACATACATTTGTCCGTTTGCGAAAAAACCATTGTATATGTTTACATTGTCATAGGTTTGTCCTTGAGACTTATGTACTGTTATTGCCCAAGCTAGCTTTAGTGGGAATTGTGTGAATGTTCCGATTTCTTTTTCAACAACATGTTTTTCGTGTGTATCCTCGTCTTCTTCTAATACATATTCTTTAATTGACCATGTGTAGCGTTCAACTCGATATTCACCTTCATTATCAATTCTGACGGTGACGTGATTATCACTTAGGTTTGTGATCGTTCCCATGGAGCCATTCACCCACCTTCCTTCGGAATCATTGACAAGCATTATGATTCGTGCATCTTTTGCCAAAACAAGTTCTTTGTCAGCGACCATATCTGACTCTGAAATACTGCCAGTAATAGATGCTGAATAGTTCTTATGATTTGGTAATCGATTCAAATGATTGTCGTTGATCTGCTTGGCTTGAACTCTTTTAGGACATAAACTAACCGCATTGTCATCAGCACGATTTGCGATTTGAAAAATGCCAAAGTCCGGAATACCTTCTCTTATATTTGATAAGGAATCTAAGAATTTCTTCTCAGTTTGACGTTTAACTTCTGCTAATTCTATAGTAAGCAAATTGCTACTATTCCACATGTCAGACTCAAAAGCGTATAGCCTATCTCCATATATATTCCTAAAAGAAAGTCTGTCATTGTCAGTTAATACTGGAGGAAGTTGATAAAAATCACCAACAAAGATCAGTTGTTTATTATTAATATTAATCCGTCTCAAAGATCGTATTACATACTCGAACACGTCTATGCGACACATTGATATTTCATCAATAAGAATAATATCCGCCTTTTCAAGAACATCTAATTTATCTCTTGATGTTAAAATATCATTATGTGCTAATAATCTTATAGGTACCCCGAAAGTTCTGTGAATAGTTGCACCGCATATATTTAATGCAGCCACACCAGTTGGTGCGCACTTGATAATGTTTTTTTCTTTATGTTTTTCAACAAAATAATCTACAAGAAAGCTCTTGCCAGTACCCGCCTTTCCCGTCAAAAAGACGTTGTAACCTGCATCTAACAGTTTTATCGCTTGCTTTTGAGATGATGTTAACTCGATCATACAGGCATCATGTATTTCTTAGAAGCTGGGTAGCCCTCTCGGGCTGCCCAGCTTGGGGTGGAGAATATTACATCTCCGAGAGTTTCTTGTAGCCCTCGTAGCGCAGTTTGGCATTGCGCTCGGTGGCGACGAAGAGTTCTTCGGCCTCCTGGGGGCACCCCGAAGGGGAACCGAACACCTTATTATCAAAATTAAATGCAGTGAGGAAGGTCTTTTCTCTACCTTCTCCCCAGGAGCATTCTTCGGCGCCGCAGCGTGGGTGGGCAAACTGCGCGGAGGAACTAAAAGAACTCCGTGCGCTGGCCTTGACACGCGGGGTGTGCCGACGGCATAGCCGGCGGTGCAGACCCGCAGCATCAACAGCAGAGGACGGCCCCAGCGGGAGCCTTTCTTTTTGCCATTCATTATAAAACACTATTCCCATTCCTATTTGATAACGCCATTTTTATAAATCCACTATTCCTATTTTAAAACGCCATTTTTCAATACTCAATTTAAATTCCTTATTAATAACGCCATTTTTGAATAAATATTGCCCGGAGGGCTACCTTTTTGTTTCAAAGAACATTGAGAATAAAAGGGGATTATAATGGCAACTCTACAAGTTCGAATAGTCCATCCGTCTTCTGTGCCATTTTCGAGAATTTCACATGCTCAAGCTGATTGTCTTTGTTGCAAAACTCTTTATATTTATTTATGGTATCATCACTTGCCTTACATCCAAAAATAATCTTCTGAAGTGATTTTGAATTGAATTTAAATGCTTGGCTGTTGCCATTGTGTAAGATGTCACTATCCGTTTTCACAATTCTAACCTCTTCCTCATAGCTCCACTCGTTTCTTGATTTGGGTTGTATAATTTTCTCTACGAGTTTGTCTTTTTCATTAAAATGATCATAGACTGGCATTCTTTCCACATAATTAACGGGAAAAGTTGTTGTAAAGAAATCGGGGTCTTCATAAATGTCGAACTGTAAACAGATCCCTTTATGGCAGTCAGCGTAGTTTGACCACATTAGGATACTTTTTTCATTTTTACTAAAGCAACAAATGCCAAGACTATTCATCACAGAGGCAACATCTTTCTTAAGCATTTCAGGAGTAAAGCGTTCTATTCCTTTTCGGTAGACTTCTAATTTCTGTTGAGACGAAGTATTTCGTCGTGCCAGATTATCAAGGCCTTCTTTATCTATGTATTGAATATTTGCCCAACAATCGAATGGGTCATTAAATTCGTTGGGGTGTGCAAACCAAAGTGTGTGATTATTAAATATCTTCTCTGTTTTTTCATTGATGGCTCTGTACTTATAAATACACTGATTTGTTTTGCCCTTAGCCACCATTTGTTTTAGGGCCATCAGTTTTGTTTCTTTTGTAATAGTCATTTCAGATTATTTTTAATTTTTATTATCTATTATAAATATACTATTAAAATTGCAAAATTACAATTTTTTTATTTTTTGTGGTTACATTTTTATGCGACGAAGGAGTTTGATGAAGGGGATGAGGAGGAGTCCGAGGAGGAAGGAGATAAGGAGGGGCCTAATGGGCGACTTGTGGTTGATGGGTTTAATGGGCGAAATGGGGGTTGTAGTGGTGGATTCCTTGGCGGTGGATTGGGTTTCGGTTTGGGTGAGGTTGTGGGTATGGTCGGCGGTGCGGTCGCGAGAGGTTATTTTCTCGCGGTCGCGGTTGGTGGTGAGGCGGGTGGTGTCACCAGTCTCGTTGGTTTGGATTGTGATGGTCGTTGTTTCACGAATGGTGTCGTGGAGGGTGAGGGTGACGGTTTCAATCACGGTG
>JAEEGJ010009217.1_pt1 | contig 26608 bp, 20 predicted proteins | sample 8958761 | NCBI WGS metagenome assembly JAEEGJ01 (sample SAMN16246546, study PRJNA631951) | gut metagenome | biome: gut microbiome; feature: rumen; material: RS-attached | host: Bos | place: Iran: Karaj | collected 2018-10 | reverse complement strand
AGACCGATGTTGAGTTCCGTCAATTGATTTGCAAAGATACGAAAAAAATTGGATATATGTTTTTTTTGATGAGTAGCCTTTTATGGCGGGGTGTGTTAGCGGGGGAGGTAGTAGAACCGGATGATGAAATAGATGATTAGGAGATGGAGAGGATAGTAGATGTAGAATAGGTATTTGGCGAATTTGCCTTTGATGAATCCGCGTTTGCCATTGTACATGCTCAGGGGGATGAATGCCAGGCCGGCTACCCAGCGGCTACCGAGGATGCAGCAGCCAACGACTGCCTGAATGATTTTGGTGTTGTGGAGGAGGTAGAGAATGAGGATGAAACCAAATCCGTTGCAACCATAGTCGGCATTGAGGAAGATGGAGATGATGAGAAGTGAAAAGAGAGAGGCGGCAAGTGGCAGGTTTTTTTCTTTGAAGTAATGGATGGCACAGATGGCAAGATAGGCAAGGAAGAGGGTGAAAAAGACGTTTTGGCCAGGGCTGAAGATGGCTCCATGGCGGGCGAGGTCGAAGGGGATTTCGGATAAGAGGGCGAAGAGGAAGAGGTTGCGCCCATATTTGAAGCGGTTGCTGGTGTGAATGAACCCTTCGATGAGCAGGAATGAGAAGATAGGGAATGCCATTCGGCCAATAGCACGCATGAGGGCGTAGACGGTGATATTTAAGCTGCCGATGGTGAGGAAGGGGGTGATGAATGCCTGGTGACGCCAACAGATGAAGCAGGCTGCATGGTCGATAGTCATGAAAAGAATGGCCAGCAGTTTGATGGCACTTCCGTCGAGGATGTGCCAATGGCGGGAGAACCAGTTGCGTTGAGAAGGAGTGGGGCTGAGGCGGCTGGAAAGGCGGGAGAGGGTTGCCTGGAGGGCAGTGAGAGTGAAAAACTGTCTGTAGCTGTTCATGGGCGAAGGAGGGAGGAGTTAGTCGCAAAGGACGTAGATGTCGTTGCGTGGATTGATGAAGAGTACGGGCAGGAGGTGGGGGTTGCGAATGGTGCGGTCTTCCTGGACACCGGCGAACCATTCGAGGACGTCGCGGTTGCGGCTGTCGGTAGTGACAGAGATGAGGAGTCCGCAACCTGCTTCGGCAGCAGCACGGCAAACGGCAGTTTCGGGGTAGACGGATTTGCCGTTGATGGGTATGGGGTTGTAGGAGACATTGAGTCCGGCAAAGAATTTGTCCATGAAGAGGATGTTGTTGTGCCATTTGTAGTGCAGGCCGGAGTCGGAGTACTGGAAGTGGATCATGGAGAGTTGGCTATGGTTGAAGCGGGCAAAGTAAGAAGCCCAGATGAGTTTTTCTTTGCTTTCTTTGTGGAAGTCGATGCTGAAAGCCACGTTGGAGTAGGGGGTGGGGTCGGCAAGGGGTTGCTGCACGGTCAGGTAGGCTATTTTGCATTGGGCAAAGTTGTGCAGCACGCGCTTGGGATTGCACAGGCTGCCGATGCGTGCATGGGTGTCGACACCTGCCACGGCCACCACACCGTTGAGTAGGGTGGGGAGGGCGTTGATAATTTCGCGTGTGTTGCCTTTGAGAGCCACATGGGCGGGATTAACATCGGGATGCTCTTTTTCGAGCCTCAGAAGGGCCTTTTCGGCTTCGTCGACGGAGGGTAAATGGTAGCGGCTGTCTTCTATGTAGAGCAGGATAAGCCCTTTGTTGAGCATACGCGCCATGTGGCATGCATGGGAGACGACTTCTTGGGTCATGCTGAAGTCGGCAAGGTAGGCTATGACAAATTGGTCTTTCATCGTATCAGGGTGATGTCGCCTTTCAAATAGTTCTGCTGCCCTGCCTCGCAGCGGATTTGGCAGGTGTAGGTATAAACTCCCGGCATGCACCAGTTGTCGTTGTAGCGACCGTCCCAGCAGTCGTGGATGTCGTGTGTTTCGAACACTTTTTCGCCCCAACGGGTGTAGATGGCTATGTAGAAGTAGGTGATAAAATCGCCTTTGAAACAAAGCCGGTCGTTGGTTCCATCGCCATTGGGTGAGAAGGCGTTGGGGATAAAGACGTTTGGACGGCCACAGATGACATCGGTACAGTGGATGGGAATTTCGCCATACCATGAGCAGCCTAAACTATCGACAACGGTGACGCCATAGATGGTGAGGGTGTCGGTAGGTGTGGCGACGGGATCGGCTGAGGTGGGTCGGTCGAGGGTGTTGGCGTGGTTCCAGGAGTAGCGTGCTCCGGGGACTGGGGTGACGTGGAGTTGGGTGCTTTCGGTAAGGAAGAGCAGACTGTCGTCGGACCAGACATGGAGATGGAGGAGTGATGTGTCGCGTGTAATGACGGTGGTGTCGTAATAGGGGCATCCGGCAGTGTCGTGCAGCAGGATGATGTAGGTGCCTTCGCACAGGCTGTCAATCAGAGTGTCGCCAATAAAATAGTTGGGAAGGGAGTATGCGATGTCGATATAGCCGTTGCACTCGGTTCCACAAAGCAGGTCTAAACACTTTTTCTGTTTGATAAGGGAGGGAGGGTCTTGGACGGTGAAGGTGTGCTCGGTGCGGCAGCCACGGCTTTCGATGACGAGGGTATGGGTGCGTCCGTCGGCACTGAGACCGGTAAGGATGGTGTCGCCTTCAACGCCGTCCCAATAGTAATGGGCAGAGTCGGACATCTGGGGTGAGACAGAGACGATGGCCATACCGTCGTTGCCACCGGGACAGGTGGGCGGTAAGATGATGAGGGAGTCTTGAAAATTGTAAAATTCTACGAAGAAGGTGTCGGTTTCGGAGCAACCGCTGAGGGCATTGATGAGGAGAACATAGGTGCCGGGATGGGAGATGAAGGGGTTGGCAATGGTGCTGTCGGACACTTCTCCCTGAATCCAGTGGTAGGTGCAGCCCAGCATGGGTTGGACTCCTATCTGTACTTGGGTGTTGTCGCAGAAGTTGAATGTGGTGTTGTGGGTGATTTCTTCGTCAAGGACGTGGACGGTATGTTCGATGGTGTCGCTCATTTTGCAGCCGTTGTCAAGGGTGGCGATGAGACGCACATTATATAGTCCGGGAGCGTTGAAAGTGTGGCTGGGGGCACGGAGGGTGGAGGTGGTGCCATCGTCAAAGTCCCAAAGGAACGAGGTGCCACGGCCGGTGTTGGTGAATTCGACGGTGTAGGGAGCACAGCCTGCGGGAGGTGCCACGAAGTCGGCTACGGCAAAGTCATTGTGGATATTGATACGGAAAAGGGCGTTGTTGCAATTGTGGCTGTTGTTGTGGTTGGACCACGCACCGGATGTGGTGGGGAATTCGTCATTGCCGTAACAGCTGGCACAGACACTTTGGTAGAGTGTGGCCATTTTGTCGAAGCGGCTGGTGCCACCGTCCACATGGTCGTAGCCTCCGCTGGAGCCGTTGCCGTGCAGTTCGCCAAAGAATGTGGCATAGTCGAGGGATGAGGCGTCGGCGGACATGCTCATGATGTAGAAGTCTTGTCCATCGGTGGTGCTTTGGATGGCGTCGGCGGTAATCTCCATGTCATGGGTGCCGGCCTGGTTCCAGGTAATGCTGCCTACACCTACGAAATCACGACCCCACCCGGCGGCATATACTCGATTGCAGATGTCGGCAGCAAAGGCCGTGGGTGAGAGGTTGGGTCGCCCTAAGGGGGTGCCGAAAACGGTAGACCATTCCATGGTGTCCATGGTTGGATTGAATCGGGCAAGGAGCATGCCGCTGCCTGGAACATTGTAGGATGCGTTGTGTATCATGGTGCTGCCCGAGGCTTTGGTTTGACCGAAAATAAAGACTTCGTCGTGCTTGCCTGTCCGGACGAAATATATTTGGTCGTAGGCCGGAGAACCGTAGAAGGTGCTTGCCATGAGAACGTCACCGTTGTAGGATAGTTTGGCGATAAAACCGTCGGCAGAACCGCCACCGTAGCCAGGTTGAACGACACCGGAGGTGGTGGGGAAATCGGGCGAATTGGTTCCACCGCATACGAGTAGATTGTATTTGCTGTCCACGTCGATGGAGTAGACAGCGTCGTCGCGACTGCTGCCTAAATAGGTGCTCCATATCATGTTCCGCAGGTTGTAGTCAATCTTGAACACGATGCCGTTTTGTTTGGCTGCGGGGTGAGGGCAGTAGCTGTTGGGTGTGGTGGGGAAATCGTTGGAGAATGTGGTGCTGCCGATGTAGATATTGTTGAGGTCGTCGGTGATAAGTTCTCCACGGGCTCCGTCGCCATAGTTGAAGTAGAGCGAGTCGTTGCCAAGCATCAGGATACGGTTGTTGTTGTAGTGGGGTCGGTAGTTGAGTCCGTCGTTGGCCGAACCGCCTACAAAGGTGGAGGCTTGTAGCTGGGTACCGTCGCTGCTGAAACGGCTGATGAAGATGTCGCTGCCGTTGGGGAAAAGGATATCGGCAGCGCCTTCGAAGGCGAGGCTGTCTCCACCGTTGAAAGTTGCATCATAGGCTCCGGGAGTGGTGGGGAAGTTGTTGGAGCCGGTGGTGCCGAAGATGACTAATTCATCGAAGGTGTTTACGAACATGCTGTGGGGCATGTCGGCTTTAGAACCGCCCAGATAAGTGGCAAACAGGCGTTGTGTTCCTGTGGAGTCGAACTTGAATATGCCTATATCGGCATTGTTGTTGTAGGATCCGTCGTAGGCTCCAGTGGAGACTGGGTATCCGATGCCGAAGACAAGTCCGGCGGTGTAGGTGTTTTTATAAGCGTCGTAAGTAGCAGTGGTTCCCCAGTTGTCGGCAGTGGAACCTGTGTAGGTTGAGAAGATGAGCACGGGGTCGATGACCAAAGGCAGGGTGGGGTCGTATTTGTCGAGGTCGAAACGGACAAGATTGTCCCGTATGCGGTATTGGGCAGGGATTTCGTGACGGCCGGTATCGGTTTCTTGATAGGCGTAAGGAGTTATTTCCACTATTTTGCCTACCGAGGTACGGATAATCAGGTTTCCGTTGCTCAGATAGAGTTTTTCAACCCCTTCATATTGCATGGCTATGTTGTCGACATTGGCTCCAGGAGATACGTAAAAGTTGGTTTTGAGAGCGAGTTGTGCCACTTTAATGTCCATGTCGATGCCGGGGTAAAGGTTATTGTAGTAGACCGTTTTGTAGTGCATCAATCTGGTTGCCCAACGGTTGGGGCCGTTGCCATAGTAGTAGTTGTCATACCCTCCGTATGGGTCGATGTCCATTCCTGTTACCGTAGGCGAGGGATTGCATCCGACAAAATGTACTTTGTACGAATGCATCTGCTGGCTCATGGCATGGTGGAAGTGCTCTGTTTTTTCATGGTCGTGGTGGGATGATTGGCGCAACGCAATGGTGAGACAGCTGTTCTCAACAAAGAGTGCTGCATTGTGCATCTGAGCCTGAAACAGGAACGGGTGGTTCCATTGGCCTGTGTTGGCAATGAAATGTGTGGGACTTCCGGTGCCGAGGGTGTCGCGTTGACGGGCTGCGGCGTTTTGCGGAATAAGGGTTAAGAAAAGCACTAAAAGGGTGCCCGAAAGGACACCCCTGTAGTAATGTTTTAATGCCGTATTATTTGACCACTTCGATAACACCGTTATGCTCTATGTTACCTTTGTATCCTTTTCCGCTGAAGCGGTAGAAATATGATCCGGCAGGAGTATTGTTTTTTGCGGGATCCCAGAATTGGTCTTTCTGGCTGATATTAGTGGCATGGAAGACGCGAGATCCCCATTTGTCATATATGTCGAGGCTATTGATGGGATATGCCAAACCTTCAACAAGATTCTCGATGACAAAGATGTCGTTTACACCATCACCGTTGGGTGTTACCACCGAGGGGAATTTCAGCATATCGTTGATGATGATGATGTTATTCTCAACGGTGTCGGCGCACTGGATGAGACGACCACTGGGACCCCGGTTATCAGTGCGGGCAATGAGACGGACGGCATAAGAACCGGAGATGTCTTGGTCAGCACTGCTGGCAGTCCATTCGAATGTGGGACTGGCTTCGGTGACAGTATGGAAGGAGTAAGGCATATCCTTGTCGTACTGAATCTCCCAGAAGTATTTGTTGTTTCCGAAGTCGGGGGTAGTTGTGTTAATCAGGTTGACAGTGGGGTGTTCGGTGTTCGGATATACGGGATCCCAAATGAACGAAGCAACAGGACTTGGATGGACGGTAATGAGGTCTATAAAGATAAGAGAGTCTTTACATCCTTTATCACTTTCCACATAGTATTTGAGGTCATAGGTGCCGGCGGCATATGAGTGGCTGGGACTTCTGAGCGTGGAGTAGGAACCATCGCCAAATACCCATCTGTATTTGTCACCATATTTAGTGGTGTTGTCAATATTGATGGTGAAGGGTTCGCAGCCTTCAAGAGGATAGATACCAGGGTCGAAACTGGGCACAGGCTGTTCGTTGACATGTACAACGATTGTGTCGCGTGCGGGGCACGATGTCCCTTTATCGGTATTGATAGCTTGCACCACATAGGTCGTTGTCTTGTAAACGCCGCCGATGGTCTTGATAGAACTGGTGGTGTCGCCCGTGGGTTCCCACTGGAAGGTGGATATGCCGGGAGTAGTGTGGATGTCAGCAGCATTGAGGGTAATGGTGTTAACACCGCAAAGAGTGGTATCGTTGCCCAATTTTGGAGTAGGAGTGTGGACGGTAGAGATATGGGTAACGGTATCCCAACGACATCCAAATTCGTCGTAAATATGCAGCAGGATTCGGAAATCACCGCTGGTGTCGGGCGAAGAGATGTAGGCTATTGAGGGGTCGTTGATTTTTTTGTTGATACGAAGACCGCGGTACAGACCGTCGCGATAATCGGTTTCCCGGTTGGTGTCAGGAGCCCAGACAACGGAATCAATGCCTACCTGATATTGGCAACCGCCACCTGCACTTACGCCGCAGACATCAAGAGTCCAACTGAATACCCAGCCATTGTCGATTTTCCATTTGTCACAAAGCTGAATCTGCCATGTACCGTTAAGCGGGCAATTGGAGAGTTGCGAAAAATCGTCGGCAGGAGTGTAGTAGTTCATCATATTCTCGTGGTCGCTCGGGTCTTTTGTGGTAACTGTTACAGGTCCACCACTTTGACCGGCGTGATAATATCCAGCAGGGATTGGGGGTTGATTGTAGGTGAAGGATGACCTGTACTGGGTGCTTGCAAGACCGGATTCCTGAGGCAGAGGCGATACTCCGCAGCGGTCACCGGTGACGAGAAGATAGTCAGAATTACGGGAGAAACAATAGCTGAAACCTAAACCGTAAGGGTTCTGGGTAGTGTCGCATTCGTCACCTTGCATATGGTCAGCAGAACCGTCCTGTCCGTTAACCAGATATGGAACGCCAGTGAAACAACCGCCACCACCGGCAACACTGGGCGGTACAGCCGTTGCTGACGGGTCTTTGAGTTTTAAAACGGCTTTACCTCCACCAGTGGGATTCATCGGGTCGTATGTGGGACAAAGAATGTTGAGTTCATAGTCTTGCATATACGAGTGCTCGTAGTTTACACAGATGGAGCAGATGTCGGATGCAGAATGAACTACTTTGGAGCCGAATTCATTGAAGGTTACAGGGGCTTCATAGCAGGCTGAACCGCAAGCATCGCCATCGGGAATAAATGTACGCACCTGATATGTCTTACTCTTTCTTGTCTGCTGCTCAATCTTTCTCAAGGTCAGAGTACCGTTATCGCCGTCGTAGCCAACGCTGACTTTGAGTGAATCGGCAGAGCAGACAGGTGTCAGGTCGTAGATTGTCTTAATCGGGTTTTGCGATATGCGTACCTGGATTTTAGGTAGGTTGTTGGATAGGCAGCCGTTCGAGTCTTCAATGGCAAGTGTGATGTCATAGCAGTCCACGTCCCTGAATTTGTTGAAGAACGCAGTCGTAGCCCCTAATTCGTATAGTGTGTCGATTGTGAAGTTCCATTTGAAGATGGATGTGCTGTCAACGGGATTATACCAGCCAGTGTTGTGAGTGTATTTGCCGTGTCCGTGGAAAAGGATACCTTGACCTTGGCACAGGAGAGCGGCGTCAACCCATGAAACGGTGTCAATCCGGATGATGCTGTCAGTTCTAAATATCGAGTCTCTCGGGACAACATGGAATACAACATGGTCCGTGTCATCCCATACGGTGTCGTACACAGTCATGGTGTCCATGACGAAAACCGTATCCCGTTGGTCGGGCACGGGACGGAGTTTATGTGTTGACAGGATATTGCCACGTTTGTCTGTCCTGCTGTAAGTGCTGTCAATAAAAGCCTCGATTTTTTCGCAGGCACGTTGGCAGTTGAATTCCATATGGAAGCCTTTGTATGTCCGGGTGGAATCAACCTTTGTCAGGAAACGAATTGTGAGAATCTTGGCCGTATTGTTGGGTGAGATAGTGAATGCCCTGTTCTCGCTCGAAGCGTAGCAATTGTTTATCTTCAACAGGAGGGGATCGTTGATAGTTGGGCCGTCGTATATATACAAGGTGTCACAGCATGCAATCTCGTAGTCGTTGAGAATAGCTGTCAGGTGTGCATTCGAATCCATAGCCTCACATCCTCCTGTTACATGCAGAGTAAGATCCATTCCACCACCATAGGATCCTGTGGGACCGCCGTCATCATAAAGATAGGCGGGTGGATCAATGCCGTTTATTGTGTCCCCGCTGAGGTTGGCGTCGAGGTTATAGACCACGCCGCCACCAGGTGCCTGTGCATATAGTTTCATGCCGCAGGCAAGACACAGAATCATTAATATAAAAGCAAGTTTTTTCATTTTTCTATATTATTGAGGGTTGTCAGAAATCATTCTATTTTTCAAGAGTTTCTTGGGCTTTTTCCTTCTGTAAAAGGATGGCCATCGTGGCTTGTTCTGCCAGACTGCTCATCTCAATGATGCTTCGTAAAGCAAGATATTTAGTTTGTCCGGATCTCAGTCTGAAATATACAGTTTTCTTGTCGTTCTTCTGCTGAAAATCGATGAAATTGTACCCATAGTAGCTCAAACCTTGAAGGTCGACAACAAAATTCTTGTCGAGATATTTGCCTGTAAGATAATCAAACACCTCGCTGATGTCATATACCGGGGCATTTTCGGGAATGTCGTTTGTCAGATAAAATGCAGATTGGGCATAAAGGCATCTCCATTCGGCCTTCCCTTCAGGGTATTCATTCGGATCGATATTGTTCCTCAGAAAGTAGGGTCTCAGCAGTATGTCACAATTCTGAGCCTGCAACTGTCCCCATGATCCGAAAATTGCGCACATCAATGCAAAAAAAACTATTTTTTTCATGGCAATATATATTTTTTATTTTCCATTTTAGAATTCTTGCGGAGTCTCCGCAAAAACTTCTTTGTATATATAGAGTCTTTGGGTGCGTTTTGGATACCCCCTCACCCTCAATTTTTAACTATATTTAAGAATTTTTTTGAATTTTTTTGACTAATGCCATCAAAAAGCCCAAAACAATGAATCCTCCGGGAGCCAAAATGAAGAGCAACATACCGTCGTTGCCACCGATGATGCTCTGGCCAAAAATGGCACCTGCTCCGAGCAGTTCGCGCACCAAACCCACCAAGGTAAGGGCCCAGGTGAATCCCAGTCCCATAAAGAGACCGTCAAGCAGCGAATGCCATACATTGTTCTTCGAGGCAAAGGCCTCGGCACGTCCCAGCACAATGCAGTTCACCACAATCAGCGGGATGAAGAGACCCAAGGTGTCGTATAAATCCGGAAGGTAAGCCTGCATCACCAACTGTACGATGGTGACGAAGGTGGCGATGACCACGATAAACGCAGGGATTCGAACCTTGTCGGGTATCACCGATTTAAGCAACGATATGACGATGTTCGACATCATCAGCACAAATGCTGTGGCCAACCCCATACACATGCCGTTAATAGCCGATGTGGTGGTGGCCAGTGTGGGGCACATACCCAATACCAGCACCCATGTGGGGTTCTCCTTGATAAGTCCGTTTTTAATAATGTCAGAAGCTTTCATTATTCGTTCCCTCCTTTCTGGAATGTATTATAAGCATTATTGATAAGTTCGCAGAATGCGCGTGAGGTGATGGTCGAACCGCTGATGGCGTCTACTTGGCCACCATCTTTCTTCACCTTTAATTCGGTTGATGGATTCATACCAATCACGTCTCCTTTGTTGCCTTTCTGGAACCATTCGCCGGCTTTTGCACCGAGACCCGGAGTCTCGGCGGTTTGCAGAATCTGGTATCCTGTAATATTGCCCTCGGCGTCGAAGCCTACTACGGCTCCCAGATGGCCGCCAAAGCCTTTCTCACTGCTGGCTTCGATAGCCATGCCTACCAGTTGGCCGTCGGGTCCGTAGGCCTTGGTGCAGTTGGTGCCGTCTATGGCGGTCTCCTCTAATTTATCGAATGCGGGAAGCACTGCTTTGATAGCTGCTTCCTTCTTGGCTTTCTGGGCATTGCTTATAGGCTCGGCTGTCACATAACTGACAAATGCCAAAGCAGCTGCCGCCACCACTGCAATGATTGTCAGCGACAGCAGCATATTAATGAGTGTGGATTGAGCTTTCTTTGCCATAATTGTTGTGAAGTTTAAACGTTGTTATGATGATATGTTAGCAAGCAAAGCGAGTGGGTTTGCACCAACGGTTAATAAGGGGAGTGACAGCGTTCATCAGCAGGATGGCGAACGACACGCCCTCGGGATAGGCTCCCCAGTTTCGGATGATGATGGTTAGCAGACCGCAGCCCACGCCAAACACCAACTGACCACTGCGTGCCATGGGTGAGGTTACCATATCAGTGGCCATGAAGCAGGCTCCTAACATGATACCACCGGTGAGAATGGTGGTGACAGGATCGATAAACTGAGTGGGGTTCACCAGCCACAGTATGCCGCTAAAGATAAAGGCGGTGCCGATAAAGGCCACTGGTATATGCCATGATATGACCTTACGCCACAACAGATATATGGCACCGATAAGGATGGCTATGGCGCTCACTTCGCCCAGCGAACCACCCATATGGCCAAGGAACATCTCGGTGAGGGTGGGCAGGTCGATGTTGCCTCCTTCTTTCAGAATCCCCAGCGGAGTGGGACCACTGACGGTGTCGGTGGTCATGGGGAACCATTTCCCCACGCTGGGCCATGTGGTCATCTGCACTGGGAAAGAGATGAGCAGGAACACACGGCCTACCAATGCCGGGTTGAAGGGGTTCTTGCCCAATCCGCCAAACGTCATCTTGCCAACGCCTATGGCCACCAAGGCGCCTATGGCCACCAGCCATATCATCTCGGCTGTGGCGGGCACGTTAAAGGCAAGCAGCAGACCTGTCACGATGGCGGACCCATCGCAAACCGTCGAAGGTACTTTCAAAATGAATTTCTCAATCAGCCATTGGAACAGGCAGCAGCATGCTACCGACACCATGCTGATAAGCAGGGCGTTCAGACCAAAGTAGGCAATGCCGGTAAGCAGCATGGGAACCAAGGCCAAATTGACGCGCCACATGATTTTCTTGGTCGATTCGTCGCTGTGGACGTGCGGTGAACCGGATATCTTTAATAGATTCATACCTTATATTATTATATTCAATTCAACAAACTCTTTTTATTACACCTCATTATTTCTTGGCAGCCATCATGGCGCGCACTTTGTTCTTGCCCAGACGTATCTCGTCGGTAAGAGGCTTGTTGGCGGGGCAGCTGAAGAAACAGCAGCCACACTCTATGCAGTCAAGTATATTGTGCGCTTGGGCTTCCTCGATTCGGTTGTTTTTGACCAATGCCGAGAAGAGGTAGGGCTCCAGTCCCATGGGGCATGCGTTGACACACTTGCCGCAACGTATGCAGTTGCTTTCCGGTCTGCGGCGCGATTCCGTCTCATCCATCACCAACACACTGCTGGCTCCTTTGGTGGTAGGGGCGTCCAGATTGCTGATAGCCTTGCCCATCATGGTACCGCCGCTGATTACTTTACCTGTATTCTCTGGCAGCTCGCCCAATGCGTGTTTGATAATGTCATTATAGGTGATACCTATGCGGCATTGGTAGTTATGTTGGCTGGGAAGCTTTTTGCCCGTTACCGTAAGTATGTTCTCAATAAGGGGCTTGTTCTTCTGGATAGCCTCATAGACGGCAAAGGTGGTACCGATATTGCTCACCACGCATCCCACGTCGATAGGCAGTTTGCCGCTGGGAACCTTGCGTCCTGTGATAGAATTGATAAGTTGCTTCTCGGCTCCTTGTGGGTATTTCACCACCAGGGGCTCTACGATAATGCCTTCGAATGTCTTTGCCATTTCGGTCATCACGCGGATGGGTTCGGGCTTGTTGCTTTCAATGCCGATATAGGCGTTGGGCACACCCAAAGCTTTGCGCAGGATGCTTACACCTATGCAAATCTCTTCGGCGTGTTCCATCATCACACGGTGGTCTGAGGTGAGGTAAGGCTCGCACTCAGCGGCATTGATAATAAGGTATTCCGCCTTTTTGCCTTCGGGCACACTGTATTTGATGTGTGCGGGGAAGGTGGCTCCGCCAAGTCCCACAATGCCCATCTCTTTCAGCTTAGCCACGATTTCCTTGGGTTCAAGGGTGCATTCGCGTTTGATGTCGGGTGTGCGGTCGATGGTCTCCATCCATTCATCGCCCTCCACATCAATATATATGGCTGTCTTGGGCAGCCCCACAATGTCTTTGCACACATCGATTTTGTTCACCGTTCCGCTCACTGGCGAGTGGATATTGGCGCACATAAAGGCTTGCGCCTCGGCAATCAGCTGGCCTACTTTCACCTTGTCGCCTTTGGCCACGATAGGTGTGGCAGGAGCTCCGAGGTGTTGGTTCATTAACACAGCCACCTGTTTGGGCAGGGGCATCTGCTCAATAGTGGCATTGGTCGATATTTTGTTCTCTTCCGGGTGTACACCACCCATTTTGAATGTCTTCATCTTTTCGGATTCTTTTGGTTGATTGTTCCAGATGTTCTGTGAGTAGTATTACACGGCGGGGGTAGGCACTTTCTCGGGAGCAGGCTCCTTGGCGGGTGCTGGCGCGGGTGCTCCGTCGGCGGGAACCTCTTTCTTGGGAGGCAGTGGCGGGAAGTTGACGGCGTGGATGGCCCCCGTCGGGCACTCGGCCACGCATTTGCGACAGAGGCGGCACAAGTTGAAATCAATATATGCCAGATTATTCTCCACCTTGATGGCACCGAACGGGCAGGTCTTTTCGCACTTGCCGCAACCTATGCAGGCTGCCGTGCACGACTTGCGGGCCAGGGCTCCTTTCTCCTTGTTGCGGCAGGCAACAAACACACGGCGGTTCTTCACCCCTTTCTTGCGCAACTCAATAATGCCGCGCGGACAGGCTTTGACGCAGGCTCCGCATGCGGTGCACTTGTCATCGTCAACGACAGGCAATCCCGTTTCGGGATCCATGCTGAGGGCTCCGAACTGGCAGACCTTGGAGCAGTTGCCCAGACCTAAACAGCCGAATACGCAGCCGCTCTCACCGGCATACACACTGTTGGCAAAGGCGCAGTCGGCCAGACCGTCGTAATTGTTCTTGGCCACAGCGTTTCCACAGCTGCCGTTGCAGCGTACCACAGCCACCATCGGATCCGAAATCTCAGCGGTGCATCCCAGCAGCGCGGCCACTTTTTTTGCCACTTCCTCACCACCTGCGGGGCAGTGTAGGCCATCCATGTTGCCCTGTTTTACAAAAGCCTCGGCCATGGCTCGACAACCTGCCTTGCCGCATCCTCCGCAGTTGGCGCCGGGCAGCACCTCGGCGATCTCGTCAATCAGCGGATCTTCTAAAACTTTGAACTTTTGGGCGACGAAATACAGTACAATGGCGAATATAATGCCTATCAGGCCTAACACCAGCACTGCAGTCAAAATCATGTTAGTCATTGTTTTATTAGTGTTTTGATAGTTTTTTTACTCTATAATATTTAAAATGCAAATTTACGTTTTTTTTTCATTACTGCAACCTTTCTTTGTGATTTTTTTATAAAAAGATTTCAACCGTTGTTGATACAGCCCGATTCCACTCTTGCAAAACCATCGTTTACAGCGTGCTGCAACACAATGCCCATTCCCTTTTCAGGCAGACATCCATGTTGCTGGAAAATGCTCTTCAAAAATCTTTTTTATGGTTTGATAATCTGCCTGTTGCCGCAACATCTCCACGACCCTCCTTCAAAAGTTCGACGTTTGCTCGTCGCCGGCCCACAGTCCGAGTGCCCAAACCCGGCATCCGGAGCACTCTCAATCCAAGGATTTCCTTTCCCACAGCGTGGACAGTTCGTCAGTCCAAAGCTTCGAAACGGGAAAAAGAGACAAAAAAAGCCATGATTGTACACCCCGAAAACCGGAGATGTCAGTGAAAAAAAACGACCATTTATTCCCCCATGGCCGGTGATATGAATGCACATGTTTTGTGCTTGCTAAATTGCTTGTTGCTAATATATTAATATGCCTTTGTGTTGCTTTTCCAGAGCTGGAAAGATTTTTTTGTCTTTTTTTTATGGCAAAAAAAAATTGTAATATGAAAAAAAAAGTGTATTTTTGTACCGAGAAAAAAATGTTTAAACGAGAAATAATTAATTAAAAAACATAGAAATGAGCAAAGTACTTGTTGGATTTGATTTTTCCAAAGGGTCGGCTAATGCGGTCGATTTGGCTATTGACATTGCCAACCGTTTTCAACAGGATCTTCGACTTGTGTATGTGAAAGAAAAGGATCAGGACGAAGGCCCAATCCGTGAGGAAATCGAGCGGCGCAACGCCGGTGTGGCGCACTTGCTGAAGGGGATAAAAATGGAATATGTAATCCGTGAGGGTAAAGTGTCGCGCGAACTGTGTGAGCAGGCCAAGGAAGACGGAGCCTTCCTTATTATTGTGGGAACCCACGGCATGTCGGGCTTTGAGAAAAACTGGATTGGGCGCAACACCTACCGTACCATTGCAGAGTCGCCTGCCCCTGTACTCACCATACGTGAGAACTTCAATTTCCGTAAGTCGTTGGATCGTATTGTCGTGCCCATCGACAGCTCGCCCGATACCCGTCAGAAACTGCCCGCAGCGGCCAATTTCGCCAAGGTGTTCGGCTCTGAGTTGCACATTCTGGGTCTTTACACTTCCGACAATAAGACCATCAAAGGAATTGTGGACAGCTATGTGAACCAAGTCGACAACTTCCTCGAAAAAGCCGACGTGAAGCATGTTTGCAAATGCGTCAGTGTGCCCAAAAATCTTACTATCACTACATTGGAGTATGCCGAAGAGATTGACGCCGACATGATTGTTATCATGACCGAGCAAGAGACCTCCCTCACCAGCTTCCTGTTGGGCAACTATGCGCAGCAGATGCTCACCATGTCCGACCGCCCGGTGCTCTCCATCCGTCCCGAGGAGGTCAACTCTTTTGCTAAGTAAGAAAGCACAAAACGTTGTCTGGTTTCTTTGTCCCGGACAGGGAAGAAGCAGGCAACGTTTTGATTTTTATATTTGTTGTATGAAGAAGATTGTATTGTTGTTCTTGTTGTGTGCCATGGTATGCGGTGCTGCCTACGCGCAGACCTACCGTGGTTACGGCAGCAACAGAAGCAAAGGACATATAGAAATAAAAGGCGATGTGGCCGTCACGCAATTGGTTCAGAAACATATCGAACTCAACGAGCGTGTCCGCACCATCCCTGGCTACCGCATTCAGGTGGCCTCGCTGTCCGGCACAGCCTCCAAAAACAGAGCGTTCGACATGAAAGACCGAATCCGTGAGGCTTACCCGGGTGTGGAAGCCTACGTTGTTTTCGACGAGCCGAACTTTAAAGTGAAGGTGGGTGATTTCCGCACCCGTCTTGATGCCTATGTCTTTCTTCAACGCATCCGCAACGAATTTCCCGGCACAATCATCCGCGATAATATCTATCCCACCCAAATCAACTGGGACGAAATGGTTCCCGAGACAGAAGACGATATTTGATTCTTTGTTCAAGAATTCCACACATGCCCTCCATCCCGCAGGTGGAGGGTTTATTTTTGCCCATTCCAAGGAGTCCCTTCAAAACCCTGTCGTGAGTCCAAGATTGGCTCTTTCGTGTTTCCTTACACCTTAGTTCTATCATCATTTATCCTACCGTAATGGGAGAACGATGGGAGAACGAGCGAAGGAAGAGCGAAGGAAGAGCGATGTTTGGATTTTTTTTGGGAATTTGTTTTAGCTGGTTGAAAATGAATAAACTATGGCTAAAAATGGCTGTCTGGGCGGTTTTTGAGGCTTTTGAAAGCCTGCCGATGGCGGTGGTGGCGATGGGGCAAGGCGGTTTATAGACGGTAGGTCGGGGGGAGGGTGAAAAAAAGAAAGAGGTCTTGGTGAAGTTGCCAAGACCTTTGTTGTTGGTAGCGGGAATCAGACTTGAACTGATGACCTCCGGGTTATGAATCCAGCGCTCTAACCAGCTGAGCTATCCCGCCAACATTTGCCTTTTGTTTCTCTCAAAGCGGTTGCAAAAGTACTAACTTTTTACGATATGACAAAATTTTTTTCAAAAAAAAATATCTACATACTATAAATGAATTTTTTACGTTAACAATAATATTTAAAAAAATACTACAAATGGCTACTGAAGACAATAAATTATACAGCAATTTCGACTATGATTCGGCCTTAAGTGTGCAGCAGGGTGTGAAACAGCCTGAGCAAGTGAGTAATAGCTATCTTGACAGGGTTCGTGCCCGTCATCGGGAGGAGCCGAGTGTAGATGATTTGGTAGGAGGGATTCTGAGGGGTGAGCGTACTATGCTTAGTCGCGCCATTACGTTGGTAGAGAGTTCGCTGCATGCCCACCAACAGAAAGCACAGCAGGTGATTGAGCGTTGTTTGCCTTATTCGGGCAAGTCGGTGCGGCTGGGCATCACGGGTGTGCCGGGTGCGGGCAAGAGCACCATTATCGAAGCGTTGGGCAAATATCTCACCGCCCACAACCACAAGGTGGCGGTGCTGGCCATCGACCCCAGCAGTGAACGCAGCAAAGGCAGTATCTTGGGCGATAAAACCCGTATGGAAGAGCTTTCGGTCGACCCGAATGCCTTTATCCGTCCTTCGCCTTCGGCCGGCTCGTTGGGCGGTGTGGCGCGCAAGACCCGCGAGATTATTGTTCTCTGCGAGGCTGCGGGATTCGACGTGGTGATAGTGGAGACAGTGGGTGTGGGACAGTCGGAGGTGGCGGCACATTCGATGGTCGACTTTTTCCTGTTGTTGCAGTTGGCCAACACCGGCGACGAGTTGCAGGGCATCAAGCGCGGCATCATGGAGATGGCCGACATGATTGCCATCAACAAGTGCGACATCGACCAGATGAAAGCTGAGTTGGCGGCCACTCAATTCCGCAATGCACTGCATCTTTTCCCCATGCCCGATTCGCAGTGGATGGTGAAGGTGATGCTCTGTTCGGCGTATACGCATCAGGGGGTGCAGGATTTGTGGAACAATGTGATGGAATATGTCGCTTTCACTAAGGCGAACGGTTATTTCTACCACAAGCGTCAACAGCAGAATCTACGCATACTCAACGAGACGATAGAGAACGGCTTGCGCGACCGTTTCTACAACGCTCCCGGCATGGAGGAGCGTCTGGCGCAGGTGAGCAAGGATATTCTGGAAAACAAGATAAGCGCCTATGCCGCTGCCGATATGCTGCTTGACAGCGTCCGATAGGCCATGATTTATCTGCATATCCCTTTCTGCCACAGGAAGTGCACGTATTGTGCGTTCTATTCGGTGGTGACCTCGCATGAGAAACAGACTTATGTGGATGCGCTTTGCCGTGAGATGGCCATGCGCCGCCATACGGTGGGTCATGCGGTGCGAACCGTTTATTTCGGCGGAGGAACCCCCTCGCTGCTTACTGTCGCCCAGTTGGGGCAGATTGTGGATTGTCTCAGTGCGAACTACGATGTTTCGCAGGTGGAGGAAACCACCCTCGAGGCCAATCCGGAAGACCTTACAGCGCAATACCTTTCTGAATTGAAGAGTGTGGGGTTCTTCAACCGGTTGAGCATCGGGGTACAGTCGTTCAGCGACGGGGATTTACAGTTGCTGAACCGCAGGCACAATGCGGCACAGGCTGTCGAAGCGGTGGAGAATGCTGTTGCGGCAGGGTTCGGCAATGTGAGCATTGACTTGATATATGGCTTGCCGGGGCAGAGCGTGGAGGCTTGGCGCAGCAATCTGGAGTGTGTTTCCAAACTGCCGGTGACGCATTTGTCGGCTTATGCCTTGACGATTGAGCCGGGGACGATTCTTGCCAAGCAGGTGGAGCGGGGACGCATGGTGCCCGCCGGCGAGAATGAGGTGTTGGAACACTATCGGGTGATGCTGCAATGGGCAGCGGAGAACGGTTTTGCGCAATATGAGATTTCCAATTTCTGCCGACCGGGGTTCAAGGCACGGCACAACAGCCGCTATTGGGACAGGACACCCTATTTGGGGGTGGGAGCAGCAGCCCACTCATTTGATGGGGAATACCGCCGATGGAATGTGGCCGATGTGAAGCAGTATGTGGAGAGTGCCGCGAAGGGGCATATTGCCCACGAAGAGGAGCAACTGGGGCTGAAAGATGCACACAATGAATATCTGATGACTGCATTGCGGACGGTGGAGGGAATTGCGAAGAACAAGGTGGCTGCACCTTTTGCCGTGCGGTTGGCGAAGGAGGTGCAGCGCTTCATCGCCGCCGGGCTGGTAGAGGAAACCCCGACGCACTACCGCCCCACAGCCGAAGGCCTTCTACACGCCGACGGCATGGCAGCAGAGCTGTTTATATAGGCTGGTGATGGTATTGACAGCTTGAAAAGCGGCAGAGGGTTTTGTTTGAGGCTTTGGTTATGGCTGATGGTTTTGAGATTGTGTCCCATTGGAACGCATTTTTTTCGAGGGTACAGTTCTCAGACTGCATTTCGTGGCTGGGGAGAAAGCCGCTCTTTATAAAACTGAAGAGAATTTTTTTTTCTGAAAATAGATATTTGAGAAAAAAGTTGTATCTTTGCACCATGTTTAGCGAGAGAAGCTAAACTGTATTTTATTGAATAAAGGAGCGTTATGCTTGTCTTGTAAGAGAAAATGTGAGAAGTTTTCTGCTTAAAATGTACAAGAAGAGTATATGGTTCCACGCTATTAGCGTGTTGCTGTTGCTGCATCTTTTACATTTGGGTCTTTCTCACAACCTTCTCTTAGAATGTGTAGCATATTCAGTGCCACGCTTTCTTTTTTGTTAATTAATTAACTGCTTTGTTGGCACTGTGAAGCGAAAAAACGATGCCAATGGTGAGATAATAACATATTGATTAGTAGTATGAAAAACAAAATCTCGTTATTGCTTCTGCAAGCGAGTGCTATTGCCAATAGCTGTTATGGAATGTAATTTTTAGTGTAAAATAAAAAAAAACAAAACAAAATTAAACAAAAAACCAATGAAAAAAGAATACAAACAACCAAAAATCACGAAAGTGGAATTCAGGACAGAAGTGGGTGTTGATGGTTCTATCACACAAACAAGCACTGAAACGTGGGAGGCAACATCGGTTCCCGGTGACGGTACCCAGCAGTACAGCTATAGAACAGAAGGCGGAGGATTCTTTTAATCGATAATCCCTTCCGAAAAAACAAGCAATTATAATATATAGAACAAAAATAAATAAGATAATAAGTTAAGTGATGAAAAGAAGATATTTAATGTTAGGCATCATGGTGGCATTGCTGGCCACGACAGGATGCAAGAAAGAGCAGACTGGGGAAAAGGTGCCGATGACGTTCACCGTGTATATGGAGGGTCATGGCAGCAAGGATGCAAAGGTTCATTTAGATGCCAACTGGAAGCCCTGTTGGGATGCCGATGACGTTATCCAAATCAACGATGGAAGTGGTACTGTTACTCCGATCGCTAACAATCCGACAAGGGGATTGTTCACAGCCGATATAACCCCAGATGTGACTCCCTATTGTGCCGTATATCCTGCAGGGCTTGTGAATGGTGAAGTTACAAGCCAGCCCACCATAGATCTTCCACGAGTTCAAGTGTACGAGACCGATGTAGACGGGGTTCAGAAAATCAATGCTCCGATGGCTGCTTATAATCCCCAAAACCCAGTGCTTGAGTTTAAAAACTTATGCGGTTTGTTGGAGATAACCGTTACCAACGACAAGGCTTGGGATATGGTATTGGACTCTATTCGTGTTGAGGCTTCAGCAGCAAATCTTTGCGGCAAGGTGGTATACAGTCTGAGTGGAAACAATCCTTCACTGGTCAGTTTTGCAGGAGATAACAAGATGGTTGTCAGCCTTGCCGGAGCAGAGGTTGGGACTAATCAGTATGCCAGTATGAACGAACGAATAAATAGTAATAAAGTCCATTCGCAGGCACCTGTCACGACTGGAGGGAAAACCTCTGAAAAGTATTATGTCACCCTGCCTCCTGTAGCCCAGACTGCCGGAAATGTGTTTACAATCCGTGTGTTTTCGCATCCTATTTTCAATAAGGCTACCAATTCGACGGTAACGTTTGCCGAAGAAGAGGAGGATGAGGTTCACATCGTTTATTCGAGAACATCGAGCAGCAGTGCCGGTTACATTTTGCGTAATGAAATTGTCCCGGTTGCGATGGGTCTCAGCGAGGCAAACATCCTGTTTACAAGCATGAAGGCATTTTCCGTAAGTGCAAATACGCAGGTGTGTTTCTCGCGCGGATATACACAGTACAATATTAATACGCACAATTGGCGTTTTGCTCCCCGCCAGTGGTCATTCTTGTATCAGTCAGCTCCAAATTATAACTCGCTTTCAAATCACTTCTCCTTTGATAATGATCATCCGAATACAACTGGATGGATTGAATATTTTGGCTGGGCCACAGGCGACGACCCGACACGCGGGCAAACCGCTGCGGCTATGGCACCAAATTTAACCTTCAACAACAGAGACTTGACAGGAAACTTGCGGAACAGAGACTGGGGTGTGAATTTCACCAATACCGGTGCCACGTGGTTTACGCCTTCGCAGAGTGAGTACCACTATGTGTTTAAAGACCGTACCAGTACGACTATGAATGACGGCGTTATGGGCGCTCATACATACAAGTTTGGTTGGGCTACCATCAATTATAGCTCTGGAAACTCATGGGGAGAGAGTAATAACTGGAATGGTCCGGTTTATGGTGTTATCTTGATTCCTGACGGAGTTAATCCCAAGCGCTTTTCCCAAGAGAAAGGGGCAAAACGGTTGAGCCTTTCAGAATTCAAGTCGAACGAGGAGGCGATGGGGGATGCGAACAATAACAAATACAGGAATGACAATATTTATACTCAGGAGCAGTTTGAGTATCTTGAAGCCCATGGCTGTATATTCTTCCCATGTATTGGACACATTAGACTGGAGGCTGTATTGTTACCGATACCATTCTACGAATTAAAGAATGAGGTTGATAATGGTGGAAGACTCAATCCTCCCGATGTCCGTATATGGTCTCGTACATATGACTCACATCATCTTAATCAAGGGTATGAGGCATTATTTGATTCAGGTAATCCCAATAGCTTAACTCAACAGGATACCAGAAATGTCTTGGATGCATCCGACTTGGCATGCGACCTGCATTGTGTGCGTTTAGTCTGCAATTATGGAACTCCTTATATCTGGGATCCCGACCAGATGTAATAAAAATGGCTGGATAAAATTTTTATAAGAGTCACATGTCTCTTTTTCCGATTTTGTTTTTATGACAACACTGTCATTAAAATGATCGAGTGACTGGAAGTGGCCGCCGTGATGGCGGCTGCTTCTTTTTTTAAATGAGAGAGAGGCCGGCGATGTCGCCGCCGCAGTTGTCGTGGCGTGCACCGGTGACGCTGCCGAGGCAGTTGTTTTTCTTGTTGAGGCGCAGGTAGCCAAGAAGGGCGAAGATGATGGCTTCTTTGTAGTCGATGATGTCGTCGGAGGGGATGGTGATTTTACATCCGGGAATCATGGCCTGCAGGCGGGCGATGAGGTATTTGTTTTTCGCTCCGCCGCCGGTGACGAGCATGGTGTTGATGCTATGGCCTTTGGTGGCCCATGTGATTTGGCGTGCTATGTGTTCGACGGTGGTGGAGAGTTGGTTTTTCGCTGTTTTGGGGTCGGAGGTGAGCAAGGGGAGGAAATGGGAGACAAACCATTCTTTGCCTAAGGATTTGGGTTGGGGCTGCCGATAGTAGTCGAGTGCATCGAGACGGGCGAGCAGGGATTTGTCGACGGTGCCGGTGCGGGCCATTTGTCCGTTGTTGTCGAAGGGTTGGCCGAGGAGGCGCGAAAGATGGTTCAACGCCATGTTGCAGGGGCAGACGTCGAAGGCTATGCGCGAGCCGTCGGATTGTTCGTAGGAGATGTTGGAGAAGCCGCCGAGGTTGAGACAGGCGTCGTATTGTCCGAAAAGGAGGCGGTCGCCAATGGGCACGAGGGGGGCTCCCTGTCCGCCCATGGCTACGTCGAGGTTTCGGAAGTTGAAGACCACAGGGAGGCCGGTTTCGGCAGCGATGGCATCGCCGTCGCCTATCTGTGCGGTAAGTCTGAGCGAGGGTTGATGGAAGATGGTGTGGCCGTGGGAGGCTATGGCGTCGCACGGGCCGGGGTGTTCCTGACGGAAACGGTTGACCATTTGGCCAAGGTAGTGCCCCAGTTTGACGTTGATGAGGGCGTATTCGTAGGCGGAGGCTCGCTCGAGGGTGGAGAGTGTGAGTGTCCAGTCGCGGCTGTAGCTGTAGGTTTCGGCGGCCAAAAGTTGGAAATGGTGTTCGTTTATGTCGCAATAGGCAACATCCAATCCGTCGAGAGAGGTTCCTGACATCAATCCTATTATTCTCATGGTTTTGTTTTTTGGGGTGATAGGTTTTTATGGTTTTTGGGGAATCTGGGGCTATTGGTTTTCGGGGAGGTCGGCGAGGGCTGCTTTGAGGTCGACGACAAAGTCTTGGTTGAAGCGTTCGATGCCGGGCTTGAAGAGGTGGTTGCTGTTGCAGAAATGGACGGTGTCGACAAGGGGGAGGATTTTGTAGCGGTAGGGGCCGAGGGCTTTCATTTTGTTTTCGAACCATTCGTGGTTTTTGAAGGCTGAGCGGAGCTGGTAGGCATCCTGGACTTCGACCAGGAGGTAGGGGATGTTGTGTTTTTTGATAAGGACGAGACATTGTTTCAGAGCCTCCATTTGGTCGGGTCGGATGACGATGTTGTGGCGTGAATAGCGTTTCCGCTCAAATTCTTTGGTGTTGATTTCGACGTAGCCACCGGGGATGTATTCGGCTCCGTCGAAGACGCTATCCTCTTTGAAGGATTGGAGGCGGTGGCAGATTTTCTGGTTGTATAAGCTATAGAACCAGGTGTTTATGACTTTCATGTTGTTTGTTCGCCAAGCCATCTTGGTGGACTCCCAATTGATGGGGGCGTTGATGAGAAGGTCGACGGCACATTCGATGCCGTCGTTTTTCATGATGTCGGGATGGACTTCGAAGACGATAAAGCGGGGGTTGATGCTGTCGAGATAGGTTTTGAGCAGCACGAGGGTTTGGACGGGAGTCTGGTTGGAGGAGCCCAAGTTGAAACAACTGATGCCCTGGGAGCGATAGAAGCGGGTGTCGAAGGTGCGGTAGCTGTGGGAGGAGCCGAGGAAAAGAACGTCGACATTGCGGTAGTTGCGGATGTCTTTGATGCGGGAGTTGAGGAATCCGCGGTTGCCCATCTCGGTGCGAGCTGTGCGTATCCAGCCCCAGTCGCCCAAGAGACATAGTAACAGGAGGTAGGCGGGTAGGGCCACCAAGGAGAAAAGAACCGTGTTGCGTATCAGTTGTCTCATTTTTCAGAATTGGAAATAGATGAAGGGCATTTCGTTGGTGACCATGTAGGCACCTATCATGAAGAGCAGGACGATATATCCAGCCCATCGCAAGATTCGGTTGCGGGGTTGGCGTGCAAATTCGTGTTCCTGACTGCGGTTAACCCATTCTACAATGGTCATTATTGTGACGGAGACGAGGACAATCCATGCATCCATGTCGGAGGTGAGGGTAGGGGAGCCGTCGAAGAGTGTCGAGAACATGTGGACGTAGTACTGCCAGGCCTCGGCGATGCTGTCGGCACGGAAGAGTATCCAGCCCATTACGGCGAGGAAGAAGGTGAGCAGCATTTGACCCAGTTCGCGGAGGGAGGGCAGGATGCGGTTTTCGGCCACGACGTTGCGGTATTTGCGGTTTTTGCCTAAGAGGATGAGGGGAAGGAAGAGCAGGGCATGGTATGCGCCCCAGGCTACGAAAGTCCAGTTGGCGCCGTGCCATAGGCCGCTCACCAAAAAGATGACGAGGGTGTTGAGCAATACGCGCCCTTTCGACACACGGCTGCCGCCCATGGGGATGTATATGTAATCGCGGAACCAAGTGGTGAGGGATATGTGCCAGCGACGCCAGAATTCGGCTATATCGCGGCTGAAATAAGGTACGTTGAAGTTGCGGCGTAGGCGGATGCCGAACAGCTTGGCGCAGCCGATGGCGATGTCGCTGTAGCCGGAGAAGTCGCCGTAAATCTGGATGGTAAAGAGGATGGCGGCAAGCAGCAGAGACGAGCCGTTGAACCAGTCGGGGTGGTCGAAGATATTGTCCACATAGATGGCGCAGCTGTCAGCCACCACCATTTTTTTGAAAAAGCCCCATAGCATTTGCCTGAGACCGTCGACGGCTGTGCGGTAATCGAACTTCCGTGCCTGTTCGAACTGGGGCAACAGGCTGGTGGCGCGCTCGATGGGGCCTGCCACCAGCTGGGGGAAGAAACTCACGTAGGCAAAGAAGGCCACCGCGTTGCGGGTGGGAGTACAGCCGTCTCGGCTGTTAGGAGTACAGCCATCTCGGCTGTCATCAGATTGCCGAGTGTTGCGGTAAACATCAATGCTGTAGCTCAACGCCTGGAAGGTGTAGAACGAGATGCCAACGGGCAGCACCAGATGTAGCAATAACCGGTCGGCATCCCCCCCGAGGAAAGCATCGGCAAACGATTGGGCGAAGAAGTCGTAGTATTTGAATAGTCCCAAGATAAGCAGGTTCACCACGATGTTGGTCCAAAGGAAGAACTTGGGGGTAAGCCCTCTCTTCCTGTCTTTGAACCGTGGGTTGGAAATGGCCAGTCCCGAGGCGTAGCTGCATGCAGTTGTGAAGGCTATCAGTAGCAGGAAGCGCCAATCCCACCAGCCGTAGAAGAGGTACGACGCTGCGACCACAAAAGCGTTCTGCCACAGCAACCGCCTGTGCAAAAGCCAATAGATGCAGAACACTATCGGCAGGAATACCAGGAATTCTATCGAGTTAAAAAGCATAAAACAGTTTGCAAAGGTACGAAAAAAAACTGGAATCGCGCCGTTTTGTCATGCAAATATCAGAGCATACGTTTTCGGTCGTTCCTGTACGACCTCTTGATGCGGTTGTCGCTCGTTGTACTGAGGGGTTGATGATTCTATGGTATCGTTGAAAGTATCCTTGAAAAGGTTGGCAATCACAATGTCCAGCAAACAATTCTCAGCAGCATAGAAGAGGCTGATCATCAATTATCAATAGGAAACATGGGGTCGCTGCTGAAAGGGTGCAGCCCCATGCCCTTTTAGCGGAGAACGTTGCCTTTTATCCCAAGGTTTGCTATACTTACAATAGTTGAGACATTTGATTATACTTTACTCAACCTTCTGCTGCCAGAGGCATTTCTGACGATCCTTCGTCAACATTGTAAGGTTTGGTGATATGCTCCACATCATTCTTGAACTTGAAGTACATCGCTTTGGCTGTGGCTTCCATAACAGTTTTGTAAAACTGCGGGTCTTCAAATAGTCGAGCGAAAGCGTCCATCTGTTCGGTGTAGCATTTTTGAGCCACCTTGTCAAAGGTCTTAGGGAATATGTTATGAGCAAACATATTGACATCGGAAGTCTTGGCCTGTTTTGCCAGTGTCTTGCCTGAGCCTTGCAAGCGGTCGAAAATGTTCTCCACTATCGCCCTGTCGGCCTCGGTGAAGTTACCCTGATACATCAGGTTAATCTTGTCGATAATGTTGTCCAGCAGGTCACGTTTCTCTTCCTCCTTCTTGCCCTTGCCACCTTTCTCACCCTTAATTGTCTTTTCCTGGGTGGTTGGCTTAAGCTGTATGGCTCCACTGGGCTGCACCTTAAAAAGGTGGTGCTCCAGTGTTAGCTTGCCACTCAAATCCACCTTTTCGTGAGGTGTCTTTGGCAGCAGTTTGTAGAGGTATTCACAGAAGATATAGGTCTTAAATAGGTCTCGGTCGAAAGTACGAGCTATCTGAGCCATATAAGCATAGAAACGTACAAACGACTTCACCAAGAACCGTACCTTGAATCGGTCTTCCTCGTCCAGCTGTCCAAAATCGTCCACAACTGGTTTTAGGACACTTGTCAACTTGCCCAGCGTTTTGCTGTCCTGATTCTCATTATAGACAGCGTAAACAGCCTCCTCGGTCTCTTCACTCCATAAGTGATATGATTTCAGTTCCGTCAAGTATCGGTAAACGACATTGACATCTATCGGCTCGGCCAGCAGCGTATCTTCGTAGAACGGTTTGAATG
>JAEEGJ010009214.1_pt1 | contig 26616 bp, 23 predicted proteins | sample 8958761 | NCBI WGS metagenome assembly JAEEGJ01 (sample SAMN16246546, study PRJNA631951) | gut metagenome | biome: gut microbiome; feature: rumen; material: RS-attached | host: Bos | place: Iran: Karaj | collected 2018-10 | reverse complement strand
GGCCTGCCATGAATGTGCCTTCCTTGATGTCGCCTTCGACAACAGCCTTACGGAGACTTCCTACTGTGAGTCCCTCGAGCTCTTCGAAAGTAACGCCGCTCTGCTCCATCTCAAGATACTTGTTGGAAAGAGCGTTTCTTATCTGTCTTACAGGGTGGCCGTAAGATCTGCCGGTAACTCTTGTGGAGTTGTCCTTTGCCTTGATGACCATATCCTTGTAATTCTGGTGAACATTGACTTCGTCACATGCGCAGAAAACAGTTCCGCACTGAACGCCTTCAGCACCGAGCATAAATGCAGCTGCTACGCCTCTGCCGTCTGCGATACCGCCTGCAGCGATAACGGGAATGGATACTGCGTCAACTACCTGGGGAACCAGTGTCATTGTCGTAGCTTCGCCGATGTGTCCGCCGGACTCTGTGCCCTCAGCGATGACTGCGTCAGCACCGCACTGCTCCATTCTCTTTGCAAGAGCAACGCCTGCTGTAACGGGAACGACAATGATGCCTGCTTCCTTCCACATTTCCATGTATTTTTCAGGTGAACCTGCACCTGTGGTAACTACCTTAACCTTCTCCTCAGCGATGACCTTAGCGATCTCGGGTGCCCTGGGGTTCATGAGCATGAGGTTTACGCCGAACGGCTTGTCTGTTGCCTCACGGCAGAGCTTGATCTGCTCTCTGAGCCAGTTCTCGTCAGCGCCGCCGACACCGATGATGCCGAGTCCGCCTGCGTTGCTTACTGCAGCAGCGATGTGCCAGTCAGCAACCCATGCCATTCCGCCCTGGAAGATGGGGTATTTGATTCCGATAAGATCAGTAATTCTTGTCATAGTGATTCTCCTTTGCCAAGATCAATATTCAATGTAGTTGGCATCCCATGTGAGGCCGCCTCCGAAGCTCGCGAATACAAGCTTCATGCCCCTTTCGAGCTGCCCTTTATCCTTCATCTCTTTGAGGAGCACCGGAATGCTCGCAGAAGATGTGTTTCCTGTTCTCATGATGTTCATCGGGAACTTGTCTAAGCTCACCTTGAGCTTCTTTGAAGTTGCCTCGATGATCCTCGCGTTTGCCTGGTGCAGAACGAACCAGTCGATATCCTCAAGTGCGAAATCATATTTCGCGGAAAGATCCCTGATAAGTTTCGGAACCTCGGTTACCGCGAACTTGAAGACTTCCCTTCCGTCCATGTTGAACTTTGTAAGGTTCTCAAAACCTTCCTCGCCGATACGTGCGGGCTGCATTGCATTATCGCAGTGCAGGCAGTCCATCCTCTTTCCCGAAGACCTCATGATGAACTGGTTCGGCTTGCCTTCTTCTGCCCTTAAAATGGCAGCTCCTGCGCCGTCACCGAAAAGGATGCACTGTCCCCTGTCTTCCCAGTTTACGAAGTTGGATGTGCACTCAACGCCTGCAACGAGCGCGAGCTTTGCGTTGCCGCCCTCGATGAATCCCTGTGCGGCATTGTATGCGGCGATCCATCCGGGACATGCGGAGTTAACATCGAATGTTCCGCACTCCTCATTGCAGTCGAGCGCTCTGTGGATCACGCACGAAAGCGTCGGAAACATAAGATCCGACGTCGTTGATGCTGTTACTATAAGGTCTATATCTTTAGGATCGATGCCTGCGTCCTCGACAGCCTGAAGCGCCGCCTTGACCACCATCTGCGAGGGCTTGTCGGTCAGAGGATCGGAGATCCTTCTTTCCTTGATACCCGTTCTCTCGGTTATCCACTCGTCATTCGTCTCGACCATCTTGGAGAGGTCGTCGTTGGTCAGAACCTTCTCCGGCAGATATGAACCCAAACCGATTATTTTTCCGGTCATTTGTTGTCCTTCCATGCAAATACTTTGACAAACCAATAGTTTGATTGTCAAAGTATATATGTGAAAGCCGAAATTGTCAAATGTATGAGGGATTTGATAAACAGAAAACAGAGCATTTCACGATTTTTTCACCAAAATAACTGCTCCCATGAAAATTTCGTGAATCCCAGGCGGAATTCACGAAATCCTTCACGTTTATTTGCCGTTTCGTGAAAAAAACGTGAAACGGCGTTAGCCTATATCACTTTCCTGTGTAATTACCGTCGAGCCTGCCGTACGCGAGCACGTTTCCTTTGCCGCCTGATTTGTCCGTATCAAGGCCGTTAAATATCTCATTAATGTTGTTTCCGCCTGCATCAAAGAAGAAAGATTTCTTAGAAGGCTCGCCCTTCAGTGCGAAAACGAAAACCGAATAAGTATGTGTTGAGCCCCTCGGCGGATAAGGTCCGACATACTCCGCGCCTTCCCCGCCTCTTCTGTTGTAAGCGCCTTCGGCCAAAGAAGTCTCTGTCGTGAAAACGTCCATGTGGAGCCAGTTTCCATCGATCATGATGACCACGTACCCGGAAGCGCCATCGACCTTGTCCCACTTGAGATCGGGCGAAAGCTTCTCGCCGGCGAGGGCGATCTTGTTATCCCATGTGCCTCTGTTTACCAAAGAAGAAGTAACTTTGAATGAAGTAAGATCCTTGAATGACTCGTTGGTAATGAAAGTGTCGGACTGCGCAGCCATGAACTCTTTCAGGCCGGCATTCTTAACCTTTGCGGGTACCTTTAGAACGCTCTCACCCTGGCCTATGTCGACCTTGAGATCGGTCGAACCGTCAGCATTTATAACTGCTCCAAGCACCTTTACGCCGGGAAGGTTCATCTTGTTTCCGCCGCTCGTGAAAACAACGTCGGCAGTACCCGTCATCTTGACGTCCATGGTAGAAGAACCGTCGCCGCCTTTGTTTACGGTCGCCTGGACGCCGCTGATGTCATCGCCGAAACGGAAATAGATAGTCGCCTTCTGGCCCTTGAATGAATCGTCCAGAGCGGGATAGAGGGATTTGGCGTCATCAGTGCTGATTATGCGCACGGAATCGGGTATTTCAGAAGGAATAAGCTCCCACTTGAGGGTCTCGGCTTTTTCCAGTTCCCACTCGCCGTCCTTTGTCTTCTGGATATAGGAAGCTTCCCTTTCTATGACCTGGGGAAGCATGCCGTCCGTAACATTTACTCTCTCATTCTCTGTCTTGGTCTTCGGCTTGTAAGCGCAAGCGCCAAATATACCGATCGTCATTACTGCAATAAGCACAGCAGAAAACGGTCTGATCATCTTTTTCATAAACGGGTCCTCCGATAGGTTTCTATCGAAATCTTACTTTGCCGGACCCGTTACGAGTTAGAAATATCGTCACGAAATGGTGTAATATCAGCACATGCCTTTCATCTGCTTCTGGTATTCGGTCGCCGACATGCCTGAATGCTTTTTAAATACTTTCGAAAAGTAGTTGTGATCTCTGTACCCGCACAAGTTGCTTATCTCGCTGATAGTTAGATTTGAAGACTGCAGGTATCTCTTTGCAAGAGTCATTCTCATATTCTCAAGATAAGCCATGCATGACATCGAAGTTTCCTTGTAGAACGCATCGTTCAGCACGTTCTTGTTAACTGAAAAACGCCTGGTGAGGCCAGCTATCGTAATGTCGTCAGCTATGTTTTCGAAAAGGTACATCGCTACCTTCGCAACAAAACGGTCCCTGAAAAGCTCATACTGCCTGAAAGCCCTGTAAAAATCTGCGGTAGCGGTAAACAGGATGGAATTGATAAAGTAACGTATCCTCAATATCCAGAAGTTGTCAGGCTGATTTTCGATATCGTATTTAACGCTCTTGAAGAATCTGTTTAATACTTCATACTCCTGGGTGATCAAGGTCCAGTACCTGATGTTCCTGTCTTGGGAAGTGAACTGCGAAAGCAAAAGATAATCCTGATAGAGCGAGCCTGAAAAGCAGTCTTCAAACTTAACGTCGCCTATGACGGCGGCTACCATCTTTTCGTCCCAGTTCATCTTTTCAGAACCGGTTACCGCGCTGAAGAACTTATCGTATTTGCCCGAATCAATGGCTTCAAAAGTAAACTCTTCCCTTAAGAAAGTGGGCTTGAAGCATATCGTGTCGCACTTGACGTTGCTCTCTGAGACCAGCCTGAAATCGGCCTTTTCGTTTAGCACGATCCCTGCGGGAGCGGAGATCATCTTATACTCGCCGTCCTCTTCAACAACGAACGAGCCTGACGAGACAAGCACCAACTTGTAGTTTTCCTTGTCGTTGAGGTGCTTCGAAAAGCCTTCCGTCTGTTCATAGAAAACGTCTATCGAACAGTCCATTGAAGCTCGCTTGCTCGCAGTCTTCAATTCCATGTCAGCGTCTCATTGCAGCGGAAGATATCAGTATGATCACCAGAGCATAGTAGGTAAACATCACGGCATAAAGGATCGTGGAACCCAGACCGTAGAAAGTCGCGGCGCGGCTTAACATCGAACAGATCTTGATCCTTTGAGTGTGAAGTCCGCCCTTTGCAATGTAATCGAGGACCTTCTTCCTGTTGCCTATGCCCTTGAAGATCGCGATGATGCTGCAGACCGGGAGACCTGCGAGAACGCATGCTATGATCGCGCTCTTGAGGAGCGCGTTTGCAGTAGCGAGATACTGATAATCGACAGCCTGATATCCCGGAGTCGTATAGTACTGCTGTTGCTGATAGGGCTGCTGGTAGTTGTTGTTTTCCATGTTTGATCTCCTTATTGTTCCAGATCTCTCTCAGTCCAGTGCCCGTCTTTCCAGTGGGCCTTGGTGATGGTGCTGAAACTTAAAGGCGACAGCATCGGGATCGCGATCTTGCGGAGTGTCTCGTCTGACAGGCGGAAGTTTTCAGCATATTCAGCGCCTGCCGCCCTGATGCTCTCGAGATAAACGTCCTGCTGGCGCTTTGCCTTGCCGGTGACAAAGATCTCGCCCTCGGGGCAGAGGATCGCGGTGTAGTTGCCCTTGCCGCAGATAAGGTCGTACTGGGCAAGGAGCGCGGGATAAACGGGCTCGGCTTCAACATAGCCGCAGGAACTGATGAGGACCATCTTCTTTTCGAGCATTGAGGGGTCACGCAGCTCGTTGAATGTCGTATCGGATTCAGACTTGTCGCCCATGTAAGGCATTACGAGCTGCAGGCACCTGTCGGTCATGGCCTTCATCTGCGACGGCATGCCGTAGAAATATAGCGGGTAGCTCTCGATGATTACGTCCGCCGACTCGATCGCGGCGATTATCTCATCCATGCCGTCTCTTATGACGCACTTGCCTTCAGAACTCTTCCAGCATGTAAAGCAGCCTTTGCAGGGCTTGATGTCCTTGGCGTAGAGGTCGATCTGCTCGATGACCGTGCCTTCGGGGAAACCTTCGGTGAACGCTTTCGCGATCCTTATCGTGTTGCTCCTGTCGCACTTGGGGCTGCCATTTAATATGAGTACCTTCATTCCTTGTTCCATCCTGTTGCTGATATGTGTTCTTTAAAGAGACAGGCCGCCGTCGAGAACGAGGACCTGGCCGGTCATGTATGAAAAGCAGTCCGAGCAAAGGCTTGAGACGACGTTTGCGACATCATCGGCCGTTCCGAATTTCTTCATCGGGATCGAATCGATGTATTTATCGACCAGATCTCCTGGGATCGATTTGAGCATGTCGGTTCCGACAAAGCCCGGAGCGACAGCGTTTACGCGGATACCGCGGGGAGCTAATTCCTTGGCCATGGTGGCGGTCATGGAATTGACCGCGCCCTTGGTCGCGCTGTAAACAGTCTGGCCTTCGACTGCCAGTACGGAGCTGACAGACGAGATGTTTATTATCACGCCGGTTCCCGCACCTGCCATGCGGAGCGCAGCCTGCTGCGCGCAGTTGATGTAACCCTGGATGTTTATCGCAAGGCTCTTTTCAAGAGAAGGCTGGTTGACCATCAGAAGGTAAGCGTCATCAACGACGCCCGCGTTGTTTACGAGTACGTCAAGACCTCCGAAGTCTTTCCTGATCTCGCGGAACATCGCCTTGACCTCGTCGATCTTTGAGGTGTCAGCCTTGTAAGTGACTGCCTTCACGCCGAGAGAACGGATCTCTGCGGCCGTCTGCTCAGCCTTTTCGGTGTTGCTGTTGTAGTTGACCGCTATGTCATAGCCGTCCTTTGCGAGCCTTATGGCGATCGCCTTTCCGATACCGCGTGAAGCGCCGGTTACCAAAGCAGTCTTTCCCATACCGATTCTCCGTTATGCCTTCTTGAGGACTACCGCGGTGTAGATTCCGCCCGCGCCGAAGGATACCGCCATAGCATAATCTCCGGTAAGTCCTTCCATGTCCTTTGCCGCCCGGGCAAGTGAAAGAGCTGCTGAAGCCGCCCTCGCCTCACCTGTTTCCGTCCTGACGTTCCTTATCTCCACGCCGTTCGTAAAGATCTCTGAAACGGCGCTGTTCATGATGTCATCAACAATACTGATGCCGTCCGCAAATCCGTAGATGACCGATACGTCATCAGCCTTGATGCCTGCACTCTCAAGAGCCTCTCCGATCGCACGCGAGAGCGCGTCTTCCGTTCCCGTCATCTTGTCGTAGGGCACGGAATGCCTTGCCGTCGCGTAGCCTGCGATCTGCGCATACTTTTTGCTGCCGCGGGCTTCAGCGCTCTTTGCGGATTCAAGTATCAGCGAGACTGAGCCTTCGCCCAGGACAATGCCGCTGTCCTTTCCGTTGCCGAGGAGCCCTGCGTTTTCGTAAAGCTCATGTTCTATGTCCGTAAGTTCATCGGTTCCGCCGGCGAGCATGATATCCTCTTCGCCGCGGCGGATTACCTCGCAGGCATGCATGACGCTCTGAAGTCCCGCCTGAAATCCGTTTGCGATGGTGACGTTATAACCCTTGATCCCCGTGAAGATCGAAAGGTATCCGCCTGCCGCGTTGTAAACGGTGTTGGGGAACATGAACGCGCTGCCGTTCTCTATGCCCTTTTCGATAACGAGCTTCTGGAAATTTACGATCTCAGTGATCGGGCCGTCAGACGTTCCGACGACGATACCGACATCGCCCGAATTCGTATCATCCACTTTGATCTGCGCGTCAGCCAGAGCCTCGATCCCGCTTAAGAGAACGAGCTCGCTGAACCTGTCGAGCTTTCTTAAGAAAGCGGTCTTGACTTCATGCTTCTTGAACAGCTCGGGACTGAGATCAGCCCTGTAGTCAGAGGCTCCTTCTGCCATGACGCCGGTAACCTCTCCGATGCCTGTGATATAGATGGGATCAGTGTTTCCGGCGTTCTTTATATCGCGGGGTTCTTTGGAAAAAATGATGCTCGCATTGTTTCCGCCGAACGCGAAAGAGTTCGACATGCAGATCTTTAGGTCCTTCGCCTTTTTCTCATTCGCGATGAAATCTATACCGCCGGACTTCTCCTTGAGGACTTCAAAATCATCGCCTTCATAGCCGACTGTCGGGGGAACCTCGCCGCGCCTGATCGCCTCAACGGTCAGTACCGCTTCGATCGAACCTGCCGCACCGAGACAATGGCCCGTCATGGATTTGGTCGAGCTGACCGAAAGCTTCGGATCAGAACCGAAAAGCGTATTAAGCGAAAGGAACTCTGCTTCATCGTTCTTGGAAGTGCCCGTGCCGTGTGCGTTGATGTAATCGATCTCGGAAAGATCCACGCCTGAATTGGCAGCTGCACGCCTGATCGCGCTCATCTGGCCTTCGCCGTCCGGCCTCGGAGCAGTGATGTGATATGCATCAGAACTTACGCCCGCGCCAAGAACGTCGCAGTATATCTTTGCGCCGCGTGCAGCCGCATGTTCATAGCTTTCGATTATGAGAACGCCCGAGCCTTCTCCTATCGTGATCCCGTCACTGTGGTTAAACGGCGAGCACTCTTTTTCAGAGAGGGCGTGAAGCGCATGGAAACCCGCATAAGCAAGAGACGAAAAACTGTCGCAGCCGCCTGCGATGAAGACGTCCGCCTTGCCTGACCTTATCACGTCGCAGGCATCCGCAAGGCTCATGGTTCCTGCGGCGCAGGCATTTACGATGTTAGCCGTAATACCGTCCAGACCGAAATGCGCGGCGACGTTGTTTGCGATCGCGGAAGCAGGCATCTTCAGGATGTCGTTTTTGTCGGCTGCCCTGCCCTCGTAGCTGTCTGTATAGTATTTATCGATGCTTGCCGCGCCGCCGATGCAGGTTCCTAATATGACGCCTATCCTCTTGCGGTCTTCGGAATCAAGATCGAGTCCCGCGTCGGCAATAGCCTCGCCGGCCGCCTTTATGCAGAGCAGCGTCGTTCTGTCGTAGCCGTCCTTGCAGAGCTCATCGTCACTTAAAGCGACTTCGGCTCCCTTATGGGAATAGCAGCCGTCTGTGGCAAAAGACGCCACGTCCTTAATTCCGCTCTTCCCTGAAAAAGCAGATGCCGCACAAGACGCGGCATCGTCACCAAGCGCACACACGAGACCCATGCCCGTGATCACGCATCTTTTGATGCTTTCAGGCATATCAGTCCTCTTTGTGTTCTTCTACGTACTGTGTAAGAGTTCTTATCGACTGGAAGTTCTCTTTGCCGGAACCGGACATGTCAACGCCGAACAGATCTTCAAGTCCGACAATGATCTCGATGGAATCGATAGAATCAAGTCCGATATCCTCTCCGAAAAGCTCTGAATCGTACTCAAGCTCGTCTTCAGGGATCCTGAGTCTCTCTACGAGCATCTTCTTTATCTTCTCAGCAATTTCCTCGTTCATTGGAACACTTCCTCCACTTTATACATACTAAAATAAGTTTATACCACAATCAGGTGCTTTCTTCCAATTCAGGGGCAGGCAGGACGGCATAGAACTTCACGGCCGCCGTAGCCTTGTCCAGGTCAGTTAAAGGGATCCTGTACCTGCCGCCCCAGGACGACACCTCAAGGAACTTATCGTCGATCCCGGTACAGGTCACCCAGTGGAACCCGACCTTACTCGGAACGTCATAGTCATTAAGCAGTGTAACATTATTAAAAGGCGCAGCTATCAAGGCTACCACGGGTACGCCCTGCTCCAGGTAAGACTTTACCCTCTCCTCATATTTGAAGACGAAACCCTTGACCTTTATCCTGACGTTTCTGGATGCGGCGAGCTTTTTTATCCCCCGCTTGAACCGTCCGGTGCTGACACCGAAACTGCCCAAAAACTCGCCGCCGAAGATCTTCTTCGGTTTTTCGTGTTTTCCGGGAAGAAGGATCGGCCTAATGAACCTGGACGCCTCATCAAAGCGCTTCAGGTATTCATCTCTTGAGAGTTCGCCTTCTCCCGCGATCCTCATGACCGCATCGAGTCCTGCGATGATGCCGCAGCCACAGTTCTGCATAAGAGGCGTGGGAGCCCACATCTGGCTGCCTCCGAAGCTTCCGTCGATCGACGGGGGAGCAGTCAGTATCTTCGGCCTGCTTAATCCTGTGGGACCGGTGATCATGTGATAAGGGCCTCCGCCCAGGCTCCCTCGGGAGGCATTCCCGGAAGAGCAACTGCGCCCGCGCCTTCAAGCATGGCACGGCTCTCATATATGTTGGAATTCCGCGGGACCGGCGCCATGAAGCACCTTATTCCCTTAGCTGTCCATTTTCTTACCTTGGGAACGAGCTTTACGTCCGCAGTTCCCGAATGGTGGCAGGTTATCAGGACCGTGTCGAATCCGTCGTCCAGAATGCCCGGGGTAGGTGCGGCAGGGATAACCTGTATCCTGTGAAGCTTTTCGGATGCAAGGAACGCCTCCGAAGCCCTCTTGTATCTCTCTGATGAAAAATCGGTATCAGCGCTGTCCGGCCAGACTCCGTAATCTCCGTAAATGTCGGGCGAGGTGACCTTGTCTGCGGGTACTATCGCGGGGATTCCCTCATGCGTGGTAAACACGACGCCGCTGTTTCCCTGACGGACCTGTCCGACCGCAAAGTCAATATTTACAAAGGCATCCGTGCCTTCTGAATCAGGCGGGATCTTGGATCCCGTGATGACGAACGGTATCGCAAGATGCGCCAAAACCCTTACCGCGATCTGTGCGAAATAGGCCATCGTATCCGTTCCGTGAAGGATTATCATGCCATCAGGACGGCTCTTCGAAGCAGCCCCGGAAACGGCCTTCAGCACGTCCCTGTAATCCTCGGGACGGGCGTTTTCCGAAGAATAATTGGCAGGCGAGATAAACTCGAATTCACCGGGCGTCTTTGCAAGATAGGAAACGATCGGGGATTCGGTTCCGAGCTTTACTAATCCGTCACTTACGGACGATGAGACCGTTCCTCCGGAAGCTGTCACAAGTATCCTTGCCAATGTTGGTCCGCCGCTCCTTTTAATGTAGAATATTCCCAGTAAATTATAATTCACGAGGCATCATATGAGAATAGTAAGCTGGAACGTAAACGGCATCAGGGCCGTGGCAGGAAAAGGTTTTGCGGACGCCATAAAGGCAATGGACGCCGACATCATCGGCATACAGGAGACCAAGGCACAACCGGAACAGCTGGGCCCTGAGATAACGGAACTCGAAGGCTACAAGAGCTGGTTCTATTCGGCAGAGAAGAAGGGCTATTCGGGCACCGCGCTCTATTCGAGGATCGAGCCGGAAAGCGTTACGTTCGGCCTAGGAACAGACGAGTTCGACCACGAAGGAAGGACTATCTGCGCGGATTTCGGCAAGTTCGTACTGTTCAACATCTACTTCCCAAATGGCGGAAGAGGCGACGACTATGTAAAGTTCAAGCTCAGGTTCTACGACTGCTTTCTTGATCGCGTGAGAGACCTTGAATCCAAGGGCCGCGAAGTCATCTGCTGCGGCGACGTAAACACTGCCCATAAGGAGATCGACCTTTCAAATCCGAAGGCAAATTCAAAGATCTCGGGTTTCCTTCCCGAAGAGCGCGTTTACATGGACAAGTTCGCGGAAGCGGGCCTTACGGACACTTTCAGGATGCTCTATCCCGACAAGCCCGAATGCTACACCTGGTGGTCCTATAAGACCGCGGCAAGGGAAAGAAACGTAGGCTGGAGGATCGACTACTTTTTCACGACAAAAGGCCTTGACCCGAAAGTCAGAGAATCCAACATGATGAGTGACGTAATGGGTTCAGACCACTGCCCGATCTATCTCGATCTGGACGTCTGATCAATAGTTTCCGTTGTAAAGCTGCTCGCCGTTAACGTAGATGACTGCGCCCGTCTTTTCGATCGTGAAATCCATGTCGTCAAGCCTGCACGGCACTTCCATGCCGGAGACTATTCTGCCGTCCAAATGGCTGTTGGTAAGGACGAGCCTGGAATTCCTGTCCGTTCCCCTGAAGAACGATACGTTAATACCCTCACACTCCAGATTTATCGTCGCATAATCCAGAACGATCGAAGAAGGCGCATTGTTGAGCGGACCGAACATGATTCCCCTTGAAGAATTGAACCTGCTCTGGAGGCTGGCGCTGTAAAGGTTTATGTCCGCTCTTGCTCCATCTACCGTTCCCATGACCGATATATCGTTGCCGTTAAATGAGGATATGTACGAAATGTGCTCGATCTTGAGATCCGCACTTCCGTGCAGGGATCCTATGCCGACGGACTTCACGACGTTGGCATTAAGGTCGATCGCGCAATTGACGACGGACATCTTTACATCTCCGGTGAGTGTTCCGAACGCGGTTCCTTCCGTTCCCTGCATGCGGATGAAATACCTTCCCCTCCTGATGTCGATATCAGCTCCCTTGCCTGCGCCGATGCAGACGCCTCTGGTAACACCGAAGATTATCTCGACCGTTCCGTCCTGATCGAATATCAGTTTTCCGGTCTTGGATTCATTGTCATTACCGATGCCGAATCCCTCCGTGCCGGTAATGTTGATGTTCAGATTTCCGTCTCCTTCAAGCGTAAGGGTTGAAGACCGGGGCACAACGATACCGCCGTTTTCGAGGTTGTTCTCGCCCTTGAGCACAAGCGTTACGTCACAGTTTTCACCGATGAAGACGGCGGCCTTCTTCTTCCTGCCTGAGAAGCTGGCGTTCTCGAACGTGATACGGCCATTGTAACCGTCTTCAATGTTCAGGCAGATGTCGGACGGCACGCCGGGTATGCCGGTAATGATAATGTCCATATAATTGACTTCGCCGTTCGTGACCCTGATGCCCTTGCATCCGCTGCTGATGAGATTCTGAAGCTGGATCCTTGATTCCCTGCCGGCCACGTGGATGTTCTTGTTGCGCTCCTCCGATTCGAGACGCGTATATCTGAGGATCTCGGCCTTAATTTCAGGATCGATCTCTTTGACGATCGCTTCAGAAGGCCGTGCGGTATAGTATCCCTGGATAAAATCGATGCCGAGGAAGATCACTGTCGCAAGCTCTTCCTGGGTCTCAACGCCCTCGGCAAGAGCCTTGATGTCGTTGTCGTGTGCGAAGCTCACGATGTCCTTTACAAAGTGCTGCTTATGCGGAGACATGTGGATCTCCGACAGGAGCGAACGGTCGATCTTGATGTACCTGGGCATGTACCTCAGGAGATTGCTGACGTTGGAATAGCCCGTGCCGTAGTCGTCTATCGCGAGCTCGATACCCATCGGCTCATAGGTTTCCTTGAGGTTGGCGAGATCGTCATCGGTCAGTTCGGTTTCTTCGGTAAACTCAACAACGACCATGTCCTTGTGGCGCTCTGTGACCTCAAACAGGTGCTCTGCATCCTTTCCTTTGAGGCGCTGGCCGGGAATGCTGTTGATGAAGACTTTCGCTCCCTCGTTGAACTCGTCCGACCTCGTGTCAATGATGTCGAGGATATTGTTGAATGTTATGGCCTCAACGTCGTAAAGCCTTCCGAAGATCTCCGCAAACTTAAGTACGACGGGCGGCTGGATGTAAGGGATCGCGTCAACCCTCATCAGCGCTTCGTAAGCAAAGATCTCACCCGTATGGGCATCGACGATCGGCTGGAAGTGATACTTGATCTTGTTATGGTCAAGGATGTCGTTGACCTGGTCAGCCTGGCGGTTGCTGTCGTTGGCCGACTCATCATCGTCGGAAAGGCTTCTGATGCGGAGCTTGTAAGCATTCTTGTTCATCAGGGCGACACTCGTTATCCTCTCGAAAGCGTTCCTGTCTTCGGGCCTGCCTTCCGCAAATCCGTAATAGATGTCAACAGGTACCTGATAGTGCTGCGCGGACGTGAAATCCGACAGTTTCTGACGGATCGCGGAGACCGCTTCTTCAAAGCGCTTTTTGCCGTCTCCGCCAAGCGCATCGATCACGATTATCTCTCCGTTGCCGAACGAGAAGAGGTTTCCTTCGGGGAATGTTTCCCCGATAAATCTGCCAAGCTGGACTATCGCTTTGTCGCCTGCGGATCTTCCGTCCTTGTCGTTTATCTCGGAAAGGTTTCTTATGTCAGCCGCCATCACGCCGATCTCGGACTTGCCGCTACCCTTGTATTTGAACAGGAGCCCGTCAACCTGCTGGGTGAATCCCCTGTAATTGAAAAGTCCCGTAAGCGGATCTCTGATCAGGTTGGATTCAAGAGCCTCGTTCTTCTTTATGATCTCGTCTAACCTTCTCGTAGTCTCAAGACCGCGCATGAGGCTTCTAAGCCACAGTCTGTAGCTGTCGCCGTAAGAGGACGGCTGGGAATACGAGACCACGGCATAGCCGAAACAGGTGTTGTCAAAATGAAGCGGTGAGAAGATAAACGCTTCAGGTGAAGATCTGTCTTCATCAAGTCTCGGAACAAGCTTGTCCCTGTTGAAATAATTATCCAGTCCGATCCTGTCACAATTGAGCTTCTCGGGCCTGCAGGTCATGACGTCCGCCATCTTGGGCGAGAAGAACCTCGATGCGTCTGACAGGAACTCGTAATTGATCTGTGTTTCGCCCGGATCATTCATCTCAGAGATGGCATCGCCGGTCCCGGTCTTGTCAGGGACCGATCCGTAATGACTCCAGTCTTCATTGATGCAGATGTTAAAGCTCTCAAATTCCCTGAGCTGGTAAACGTAAGTGAAAAGCGTACTGATCAGGCCGTACAGGTTTTTCTGCGCAAGGAGGTCGTCATCCAGGTGGTTGAAGTTAGAGAAGATGCTGTTGCTCGAAGTGTTGGTATCCCATATTGAGCGGAGCGCAAGCGCAGTCTGGGCAACACTCATCTCGCAGCCGCAGGTTGCTCCTTCGAACATTTCAACGGGGCACGAGAACGGCTCGGGCTGGCCGCCTTCTGACATGAGCTTGATCATTTCCGCGGCATATTTTCCAAAAGCCTGGGCAGGAAGCCTGACCGAAGTTACGGGCTTGGGAGAAAGGCGTCCTTCCTCATTTGAATCGTAACCGACTACTGCTATGTCTTCCGGTATCCTGATGCCGTTATCGGTAAGCGCTTTGCAGACGCCGATCGCCATGCAGTCATTGGCGCATGCGATCGCATCGGGCAGTTCACCGGGATTCTTCGCAAGTCGTTCGCCAAGGCTCTCGCCGCTCGTATACCAGAAATCCCCGTAGAACTGACGGTTGGGCTGTATCTCCAGGCCGTGTTCCGCCATCGCGTCCTTAAAAGCCTGCATTCTCTCCTTGGAATAGGGGTGCCATGCTTTGCCGGTCAGGAACGCGATGTCTTTATAGCCGTGTTCCTCGATGAGATGTGTTATCAGGAACTTAACGCCTTCATAGTGATTCGGGAATGCCGAGAAAAAATACTTGCTCTTCTTGTCTATGGAAATGACGGGGCACTTCGCCCTCTTGTGTGCGGCTTCTTCGACTACATCTGCAAGACCCGGAGTCTGGAGGGTATCCAGCATCAGGACGATGCCGTCAAGATCCTCATATGGAACAAGTGAAAAGATAGAGGTCTCGCCCTGTTCGCGCTGAGCGTTGCTCTGGTATTTCTGATAAGTGGAAAAGATCAGGACGTCCCAGTCGTAGCTGAATGCCTGCTTTTCAAAACCGCAGATGAATTCGGCCTGATAGTATTCGTCGGCCTGGCCGACAAGTATCGCGATCCTTTTGCGTCCTTCCATCAGTACCTCTTTGCCTGCACAGTTTCCCAACCAGTCGCAATGATATCGTTACCGCTATTTTATAATGCGGCCATTTCAATAACAATCGAAATGGCCGTAAAAATCAAAAATTATCAACTTGTTAATCTCTCGTTAACCGGTTACCTCAATCGGGGAGAAGCCTGTCAACAGGCGCAAAACCCGTTGTTTTCCTGAACTTCTCGTTGATCTCGAAGCCTGAGAGGCAGTCAGAAGGATCGATCCTCTCGAAGTTTATGGTCATGAGAGCGTCGCGCTTGATCTTAACCGAAACGATTGTGATCTCATCCTCATTGCCTGTTGCAGTGTTGAGCTGGCTGTCAACGGCGTGGATGATGACCTTCTGGATCGGAAGGAGAGCAAAGGAGTCACGCGCAACACGGAGGATCGTGCTTGCAACGTAATCCTGGACGAGCTCATAATACTCGCTCTTGGTGAAAGGCTTCTCGGAAAGATCGCCGTTTGCCTTGAGGGAGAGCTTGTTCTGAGGGATGACCTCGCCGCTCATGACCTTGAACTCGATCTCGAGCATCGTAGGATCGTCTGTGCCAACCTCAAATCCGCTTCCGAATTCGAGAAGGTCGTCGAACGGACCTGCCTCTGCGATTACCTTGAAATATGAATCTATGTTGCCTGCGAGAACGCTCTCAGCGAAAGGTACGAGTTCCTTGTTGGCTCCGGCACCCTTCTTGATGACTTCCCAGTCGATATAGCCGTCGCTCTGCTTATGTACGGACTTGACCGCTTCGAGCCTCTCTTCGAACTCTGCAACGAGCTGCTGGTTCTGCTCGAGATCGGGATTGACTGCGGGAGCAGCCTTTGCCGCCTTTGCAGGTGCTGCCTTAGCGCCTTTGCCGCCCTTTGCAGCGGCCGCGGTGCCTGCTGCTGCGGGAAGAGCCGCCTGCTCAGCGCCCTTGCCCTTCTTCTTATCGGAGAACTCCTGGATCTTTTCCTTGCCCTGCTTTACGAGCTTCTTAACGTTCGTATTCTTCGTATAGTAAACACCCGTACCCGGAATACCGATGGTCGTGCGGCCCTCTCCCTTGAGGTTGATGGACTGGCGAAGACCCGATCTTCCGAATGAAAGCGAAGGTCCGCCCTTGCTGAGATTGAGCTTTACGCCTTTGAAAAGTGTGATGGATTTGCGGAAATTAAGTCCCATAGTTAACTCTCCCGATGTATCAAAAATGCCTTTTCGTATACATTCAATGTTATCACAAATGGAACGAAATATAATTATCCTTTGAGAAATTTCTGAAGTTCCGCAGAAGTCGCCACGTAGTCCCTTCTTCCGAGTTCATACATCTCTTTTGCGGTGTTCTTGTTAATGTTATAGGTCGAAGACTTGATCGGACGGCTCATGCAGTAAAGGAACGCGGTACCCCTCGCCTCATACCCGAACATCTTCCTCTGGCATTCGCGGTATGACAGGTGTCTGTTGTCGACAGCCTTGACCGTCTCCGGCCAGTCCTTGAGAACGTGCGTGTACGCAGCCTTGAAGCTCTCGGGTTCCTTGAAGAAGTCCCTTGGCTTTGATGTAATGACGACTATCTTGTCACACCCCTTTTCGAAAGCCCTGTCGCAGGGAATGGAATTTGCGACTCCGCCGTCGAAATAGTATCTGCCCCTGAACTGCACGGGCTTGCTGACCGCGGGGAGACACGCTGAGCACATGATCACTCTGTAGTCATCCTTCTGAATGTCGGATTTCTGAAAATACACAGCTTTGCCCGTCGCGGCATCGGTCGCGACGACTTCGAAATCACAGGGATTAGCGGCAAACGTCTCATAGTCCAGAGGGTCTTTCCCGGATGATGTCGAAAGTTCGTTATAGATGTATTCGATCCCGAAGATCCCGCCCTCGTCGATGAGAGGCTTAAGGCCGAAATATCTGGGATCGCTCGTGTGCTCCGTGTAAAACCTCAGGTTCCTGCCGTGCTGTTTCGCCAGAAAACTCATGCCGTTTCCTGAACCCGCGGAAACGCCTATGCAGTAATCGAATTCGATCCCCGCCTCCATGAAGCAGTCAAGAACGCCCGCTCCGTAAGCGCACTTCATTCCGCCGCCTTCCAGGACGAGGCCGATCTTAAGCTTCTTATCAGGCATCTTTATCTGAGGAACCCTTCGATGATCTTCTGCTCGGCCTGCTGCTCGGTAAGACCCAGGGTCATGAGCTTGGTGATCTGCTCGCCTGCGATCTTGCCGATGGCAGCCTCGTGGATCAGTGATGCATCAACATTGGTTGCCGCAAGCTTAGGTGTTGCGACGATGATGCCGTGATCCATGATGATGGAGTCGCACTCGGCATGACCGCTGCACTTGTTGTTTCCCGAAATGTCAATGATGACGTCCTGCTTGGAATGATCCTTGGCAACTCCGCGGCTCACGATGTCGCACTTGGAGTCCTCGCCGTCCAATGAGATGATCATCTCGGCGGCGGCCGTCTGGTCAAAGTTCGTGAGGATCTTGTCGTGCAGAAGGAGCGTCGCGCCGGGACCTACAACAGCCTTCGTGATGCGGCGTGTGTCATTGATGCCCGCGATCTGGGAAGTATCCATTTCCATTGTAGAACCTTCAAGGAGCTCGACTTCGGTCGTCGGGTTCATGAACCTCTTGCCTGTTCCTGTACCCTCGCCGTAATGCTTTTCAACATACTTGACGCGCGAGTTCTTTCCGACGTGGAAGGAATGGACGCCGTCGTGCTGGCTGTCATGGCCTCCGCAGTTGCTTATTCCGCAGCCCGCGACGATAGTTACGTCGCAGTCTTCGCCTATGAAGAACTCGTTATATACGGTCTCCTTATGGCCCGATTTGCTTATGATGACCGGGATATGGCAGGACTCGTTCTTCGTGCCGTCCTTGATATAGATGTTGATGCCCTGGCCGTCCTCACGCGACTCGATATCGATGTTCGCGGTGGAGTTCCTGGCCTCGCTTGCGCCGTTGTTCCTTATGTTGAAAGCGCCGACCGGGAGCGAATCGAGCTCCGCGATCTCCTTTAAGATCCTTTTCTCGAGATCATCCATTGCAGTGTACCCCCTCAGCTCCCGCGATCAGGCAGCCCTTGCGGTTCCTGTGATGCGTCATGTTAAGTTCTTCCATGATCCTGGCGCTGTCATCGTATCTGTCGACCACGCCGTCCTTGAGATATATGATCTTGTCGGCGATCTCAAGGATCCTCTCCTGGTGGGAGATGATCATGATATTGCCGTTCGTAACGTCTCTTAAGTTCTCGAATACCTGGATCAGGTTCTGGAAGCTCCAGAGGTCGATGCCGGCTTCCGGCTCATCGAAAAGGCTTAATTTTCCGCCTCTTGCCGCCGCAGTCGCGATCTCGATCCTCTTCATCTCACCGCCCGAGAGCGTGTCGTTGATCTCGCGGTCCAGATAATCCTTCGGGCAGAGGCCTACGGCCCTTAAGTACGTTCCCATCTTGACGGGCTTGCCTTCCGCGATCGAGAGGATGTCCCTGACCCTGATGCCCTTGAACCTGACGGGCGTCTGGAATGCAAAGCTCATTCCCCTGTTCGCGCGCTCGTTGATCGGCAGGTCCGTAATGTCCTCGCCGTCGAAGATGATCCTTCCCGAAGTCGGCGTAATGATACCCATAATGATCTTCAAGAGCGTTGACTTGCCGCTTCCGTTGGGTCCGGTGATCGCGACGAACTTGTCGTCGATCTTGAGGTTTATGTTCTTGAGGATGTCCTTGTCATCAGCATGAAAGCAGATATTCTGAAGTTCCAGCATGACTTTTCTCCTGACTTTTGATGATTCTTGCCGCAGGCTACAATACTATAAATTGTCCGCGCACAATTCTCAATAGACATTTTCGACATATGTCGGAAATCTTTGCAGGTATTCTTTGGTTCCATGTGATAAAATACGCTTTATGGAAAATAAGAGATTGTCGGAGATCGCGCATGAGATCGCTGCCATCGCCACAGCAGGCAAATGGTACGCGAAGAACAAGTTCGATATCGAGCACTACGAGAATATCCTGAAGCTTTCCAGAGAGCTTCTCACGATCGGGACTGACATAACCCCCGAAAAGGCCGAGGAACTCCTTGAAGGCAATGACGGTTACCAGACTCCCAAGGTCGAGACAAGGGCCGTCATCTTTAACGAAAATGAAGAAGTCCTTCTGGTAAAGGACTTTGACGGCAAATGGAACCCTCCCGGAGGCTGGTGTGAATTCAACCTCCCGATAGGCGCCAACACCGTAAAGGAAGCTTTCGAGGAAGCCGGCATCAAGGCAGAGCCTTACCGTCTCGCGGCGGTGCTGGATCACCGGAAGAACAACAATCCGAACTCGATGTTCTCGGCCTGCAAATGCTTCATTCTCTGCCGCGATCTCGGCGGTGAGTTCGTCCCGAACATCGAGACGACGGAAGCCCGTTATTTTCCTATGGACAGCCTGCCGGAGCTCAACACCCACAAGTGCAATCCGGCGCAGCTCGAGCTCTGCCTCAAAGCTTTCAGGGCAGAGACTTGGGAGACCGTTTTTGATTGAAGGAAAGAACAGATGAGCAAGAACAAGAGCCAGCCTTATATTTTCGTTACCCAGCAGAAGCTTATCGACTTCTGCCGTTACGACATCGGCTGGTTTGACCTTGTCGGCGGCAGCGAGGATGACGCATATCCCTCCAACGGTTTCGACGTCCAGTGTGAAGTCGACTATCCGATGCAGCTCGAAGACTTACGGATCGCCCTCACCCACTTTGCGGACGATGACGTACCCCTGGACGATTTCCTTTTCGACTGGTGGTATCCGGTGATCATGTACTTCTTCCACAATCTTTGTCTGGACGATCTTTTCGGACCCGATCCGGATTCCATGACGAAGGTCGAGCTTCCGACGATCCCCATGACCGAAGAGGACGTCCTCATTACGATCCTCGCGGTTATTGCACATTCGGATCTCGACAAGAAGCTCCCTTACCAGCCGCTTCCGCTTTCACGCTACCTTGACGTCGATTCCATGATCAACATGATCGAACTTTTCCAGGAAGACAAGGATCTTCCCATCACCGAACGCAGGTTCACCGTTCCGCAGAAGACGGCTTTCATCAACCACTGGGACAACAACCTCCTTCTGAACGACGCTCCCGAAGACATCAAGACACTCTTCATGTCTTTCACGGACGAGCTTTGCGAAAAGGAGATCTTCGAAGCGCTCAAGGCCAAGGCCTACGCATGCTACGGCGGCAACGCGGTCTATCCCTGCGATTTCAGGGAATCTGCAAAACTCCTGGAGATCCTCTGGAAAAAGTTCAGTTTCGGATATGCCGCAAACACTCTCGGCTACATCTACTACTACGGAAGGATCGACGGCACGCCCGATTACGAGAAGGCTTTCTTCTATTATTCCGTCGCTTCGACGTTCAACATCATCGAAGCAAAATACAAGCTCGCGGACATGTTCATGCAGGGCAAGTACGTCCTTCCGAACCCGCCGCTCGCATATCAGACTTACATAAAGCTCTACGATGAGACAAAGTTCTATTTTGAGAACGGCGACGTCGGCTGCGATTTTGCCGACTGCGCGCTTCGTCTGGGCAAAGCCCTGGCAGAGCTCCCCTCTCAGCGTCTCAGACGTTATGCCGTAATGCTCGAAGCTGACTATGCGATCTCCAAGAGGATCGAAAAGTCCTACGAATACGGCGACAAACAGGTTCAGGCCAACATCAGGGAAGAACTCGAAAAGGCCCGTGCCGACCTGATCGCGGACAAGGATTATCCCCGTCCGTTCGACCGCTGGAGGGACATCTATACCGAGTACGCCACCGAGCCGATCGAATCCTTCGTAAACAACCACAGCGACAGCGTCTATACATTCAGGCTCCACAGGACAGGTGCCGACCACGTCAAGTTCACGATCACAAGAATGTCCGCCGTCTCAGGCAAGGACGTTCACCTGTCTTTTTCCACGCAGCCCTGGAGCGAGTTTGTCGGAATGACCAGCAAACTCGAATTCACGGTCATCGACGACATCGAGCACGGCACGCTCAAGACCATCCTTGAAAGCGACGTTAAGGAAACCACTTTTGACAAGCTCGTCATCGAGGAACCCGACAGCAAGATAGCCTCCATAATGAGACACGAAACCGGCTTCAAGACCTTCAAGTTCTACAGCCACGGTCTTCTCGTCTGCTTTGCTTTCGTTGACAAGATCTTCTACAACAAGCCCAAGGACGAATATACCGAGGGCTGAAAAATCCACTTTACAAACACGCTCCTGAAGGTATAATTGAGGCGTCCAAGGCGGAGTGTAATTCTCCGACCGGCGGTGACCCTTGGGTAGGGAAGTCCGCAAGTCCTGTAAATTATTTCTTATGCAGGATTGACGCAGTGAGATTCTGCGGCCGACGGTAAAGTCCGGATGAGAGGAAGTGTATTTTCTATGTCTGAAACCCAGTTAACCGTTAATGCGGATTCCCGCGTTGCCCGCAAGATCATGATCCGCCGCATCGCTTCATGTGCGATCCTTTCTGCAATGGCAGCAATCCTCATGTATCTTGAGATCTCACCTTCTCTGCTGCTCCTTCCGTTCCCTGATTTTCTCAAGTTCGATCTCTCCGAGATCCCCGTACTCATCGGAACGTTCGCATTGGGTCCTGTCTGGGGCGTCGTGATCGAACTGCTCAAGAACCTTCTCCATCTCCCCGCTTCGGGAACGATGGGCGTTGGCGAATTTTCCAACTTCCTGACGGGTTCTATCTTCGTCATTTCTGCAGGACTTATCTACCGCAAGTTCCGCACGAAGAAGGGCGCCGCCGTCTCAATGATCATCGCGACGATCGTTCTTTCCGCGGCATCCGTACCTGTAAACTATTTCATCAATCTTCCCTTCTATGCAAAGGCATTCAACTTCCCGCTTGAAGCGATCATCGCAGCGAGCGCAAAGGTAAACCCGCTTGTTAAGGATACTGTTTCACTCCTTCTCGCGGTATTCGTGCCTTTCAATCTGTTCAAGGGAACCGTTGTCAGCATCGTCACGTTCTTTGTTTATAAGCCCATCTCAAAGCTCATAAACAAGACTTACGACCAGACCCACGTAAAAGCAAAACCTGCGAAGCCTGAAAAGACCGAAGCCGAGCCGGAACAGGCTTAAGCTCATTCACTAAACGCAATTGCAACAGAGGCTGCGGAGGCCGCAGCCTTTTTATTTCCGTTCACGAAACGGGACACGAAAATGCCCTAAACCGTGTCCCTAAACGTGAATCTGTACCAATATTCACAAAATGGGACACGAAATCGATCAGATCCGTGTCCCAAATCGTGAACCATTCACTTTGTCGAAATAAACGCAGAAAGAATCACAGCTTTCTCGTCGCATTGTCCGTGATCAGCTGTATCGCCTTTTGCGACTGCGGCCACTCGGGATGCGCGATCGGGAAAACGTGGTGCATGTGTAGATCACCTTCGTTATCCGCATCGTAGAATAACGCGTCAGGCAGGACTTCCTTTAACTTGCGGTTGTCTTCACGCAGGAAGTCATCCTCACCTGTGATCAGGCAGACCTTAAGATCCTTGTCGAGCTCGGCGACTTTTGAAATGTCGTAAACGTAACCGGGAAGGCGCTGTTTGACCTTCGGATCAGTCTTGCCTTCTTCGAAAAAGATCGCCGGGAAGCCCTTCGGATGGTATCTGAATCCGCCGCAGATGAGACCCGCGGAAACTACTTTTCCCTTGAGCTTTTCGAACACCCATAGGTCATGCGCGATGTGGCTGTTTCTTGCAGCGAGGGAAGCGATCAGCGAAAGATAACCGCCTGCGGAATCGCCCGTAAGATGGAACTTCTCGATGCCGTATTTCGCGGTAAGGAAATTCATGCAGCTGAATATCTGCTTGACGATCTGCGAGAGTCCGGCCTCAGGCATCAGTGTGTAATCCATGTTCGCGACGGGGATTCCCGAATGCTTCGCAAGATGCATTCCAAAGCACTTGTCGAGCACTTTGGTTCCATAGCAGAACGCGCCGCCGTGAATGAGAAGGAAGCATTCTTTCGAGCTTTCCACATTGAAGGGCTTGTAGTAATCAAGCTTAAGATTCAAAGGCTCTCCCGACCAGACGACGTCCTCTTCAACATTGACGTCGGCAGGATAAACTTCAGAAGCAAGACGCGGCGCATCAGACTCGGTGCAGTTCTTTATCCACACCTGGCACTCGCGTTCGGCTCTTTTACGCAATAAGCTCTTCATGGCGTCATCACCCCCGTTGCTGACCTTTCCGGTGGTCGGGTTTCGTTACATTTAATTATAGAAAAATCTTTTATGAATTACACCCCCACAACAAAGCTGCCGATGTTGCTATAATAGGAGCGAAAATAATCACGGAGGACAATTAAAATGTCATACGATAAAGCGGCTGAAGACCGTCTTTCAGATCTCGTCTGTTCGTTTATCTGCCATGCATCGGGACACCTTCCGGACGACGTCCGCAAAAGGCTTTCCGAGATGGCCGAGACCGAAAACGAAGGCTTCGCACCTGAGATATATAACGTCATGAAAAAGAACATGGAGATGGCCGACAAACTCGGCAGACCTTCTTGCCAGGACACCGGCATCCCGCAGTTTTTTGCAAGAGTCGGAACTAAATTTCCCTATCTCGATGAAGTGGAAAACGCTCTTGTCGAAGCCGTAAAAAAGGCTACGGTAAAAGCACCACTGAGACATAATGCGGTTGAGGTCTTCGATGAATTCAACACCGGCAACAACGTAGGCCACAAGGTCCCCTGGATCGACTGGGAACTCGTAAAGGACAGCGATCAGCTCGAGCTTTATTTCTACATGGCGGGCGGCGGATGCTCCCTCCCCGGTATGGCCAAGGTCCTGATGCCGATTGAAGGTTACGACGGCATCGCAAAAGCGGTCTTTGACCAGATGACGACATACGGCGTAAATGCTTGCCCTCCCTGCCTCGTAGGCATCGGTATCGCAGGTTCTGCGGAAGTCGCTGCCAAGCTTTCCAAAAAAGCGCTGCTCCGCCCCGTAGGTTCACACAATGAAAATCCCAAGGCCGCCCAGATGGAAAAGGACTTTGAAGAAGGCCTCAACTCGATCGGTCTTGGTCCCGGCGGATTCGGCGGAAAACTTTCGGTTATGGGCGTCAACATCGAGCAGGCGGCAAGACATCCCGCAACACTCGCGATGGGTCTTTCCACTGCATGCTGGGCGCACAGAAGAGCCGGCATAAGGATAGGTCCCGACTTCACCTACGATTTCTTCACGCACAAAGGAGTCACATTATGAGCACATTCTATTTCACAACTCCCGTGTCTGACGAAGACATCAGGAAGGTACATATCGGCGACGTTATCTATCTTACGGGCGACATCACGACAGGCCGCGACGACGTCCACATCAGGGTTGTCGTAGGCGGTAAGGAATCACCCGTTGACCTCAAGGGAAAGGCCATCTTCCACGCAGGCCCGATCATGAAAAAGATCTCAAATGAAGGCGAACCCGACAAGTACAAGGTCATCAGCGTAGGCCCTACGACATCCATGAGAATGGAAAAAGCGCAGGCTGAATTCCTTAAGGCAACCGGTGCAAAGATCATTATCGGAAAGGGCGGAATGGGTCCCAAGACGACACAGGGATGCATCGACAACTGCGCGATCCATACGATCTTCCCCGGCGGATGCGCCGTTGTCGCAGCAGAAGAATGCGTTGACGTTGAAGGCGTTGAATGGCTCGATCTGGGCATGCCTGAGGCGATGTGGAAACTTAAGGCCGAGAAGTTCGGACCACTCATCGTATCCATCGATTCATACGGCAACAATTTAATCGAAAACAACAAAAAGACTTTCCAGGAGAAGAAAGAAGCTGCGCTCGAAAACCTCAAGGGCAAGCTCGATTTCATGCACTGATGTCTGATTTCCCTTCTCTCAAAGAGCTTAAAACAAACGGCGTGAAGCTCCTGATCTTCGATCTCGACGGAACGCTCCTTGATTCCATGAACGTATGGAACGAAGTCGACATAGATTTTCTGGGCCGTTACGGATATGAGGTAACGCCCGATTACACCGACTTTGTAAAGCGCGCTTCAATAGATAAAGCGGCCGCTTATACTCAGCAGAGATACAGGATACCTTTGTCTCCTGAAGAGATAATCGCCGAATGGGACAAGATGGTCAGCGGTTTTTACAAGAATGAGGTTAAGTTAAAACCAAACGTTCTTACTTATCTTGAAGAAGCAAAACGCCTCGGCTTCAAGCTGGGCGTTGCAACTGCGCTTACAAGGAACAACGCGGTTTCCGCACTTGTCAGCAACAATATCCTCAGTATGTTCGATGCGGTCATCACGCTCGAGGACGTCGGCAAGAAGATAGATAAATCATCACCTGATATCTTCATCAGAGTACTCAACTATGTTAATGCGATGGGAAACTCGATCACGCCTTCGCAGACGCTCGTCTATGATGACGTCGCGGCTGCCGCATCAGGCGCGAGAAACGGCGGTTTCCTGACATGCGCAGTCTATGATGAAATCGGCTGCGGAGATCCCTTGAAGTGGGAGAGCTTCGCAGCCGAGTGTGATTATTCAGCCAGAGAGTTCTAAGGCCTTATTCCTTTTCCTCTTTCTTCTCTTCAGTCTTTGCCTGGGCAGGAACTGCCTTTACTGCAGGCTGTGCGGCAGGCTGTACAGGAGTCTGTGCGGCGGCCTTTGCTGCAGCTGCCTTCGCTCTTCTCTTCTTTCTTGCGTTGAAGACGATGCAGAGAACGATGACCGCAATGATGATCATAAAGACGATTACAGGTGAAAGTGCAACGATCACGAGGAGGAGTCCCTTGAAGAATTCGCCGATCGCTTTAAGGGAATTCTTGAATGTCTTCGCAAGCTTCTCACCGTATGTATCAACGTGAGGTGCTTCCTGAGGCTTGATCTCGATTACTTCCCTTATATTGAGCTGGAGTGTCGCAAAGGCAACCTGGTTCTCGAGAACGCGGAGCGTGGACTCTGCAGACTCGATCTGATATCTGACTTCGGTGAGCCTGTTCTGGAGAACGATGATGGAGTCAAGATCCTTGGCCTGGCTTAAGAGTTCGGTGAGCTGCTTCTGCTCGACTCTCAAAGATTCGAGCCTTGCCTTTGTGTCAACATAGCTCAGAGTAACATCAGTAGTGCTCTCATTTGTGCTTGTAACAGTGCAGTTGCTGCCGACGGTTGAGATCAGATCATCCAGCTTTTCAGCGGGAACCCTGATGGTGTAATTTGCCCTGCGCAGGCTCCCTGATTTACCTGTTCCGGAGATTCCGGAATTCTCGATGTATCCTCCGAGTTCCTTGATCTTATCCTCTACTGACTTACGGATGGCGTCGAACTCTTTTGTTTCAGCTGCCATCGAAACGTTCCTGATCAGAAGCCTTCCCTTGGTCGGATCAAGGTTGGTCTGGTTCTGGGATCCGGACTGGGACTGATTATGATTGTTTTCGTAATCTCTGTCCTCTGCCGCTTCCGCACGGGTCTCGTTTCCGCCGCCTGCTGCGCGCGCTGCACTGGATGTTTTCTTTGAATTGACACCCATCACGGCATGGGCGCCGTCATAGTCTTCGTAATATCCGTCTCCGGCTACTGTTGTTTCCGCTATCTCCGTAATGCCGCTGGATGCGCATCCCGCAAACAGGAACAGCGCCGCCATTGCAGCAGCCGCTATCAACGTGATCTTTTTCTTTTTCATATCCGTATCCTCC
>JAEEGJ010009213.1_pt1 | contig 26616 bp, 24 predicted proteins | sample 8958761 | NCBI WGS metagenome assembly JAEEGJ01 (sample SAMN16246546, study PRJNA631951) | gut metagenome | biome: gut microbiome; feature: rumen; material: RS-attached | host: Bos | place: Iran: Karaj | collected 2018-10 | reverse complement strand
AGTTACAACTGACTTCTTGTCCTCACCAAGACCGAGCAACTCAACTTCGTCACCAACGTGGATAACACCAGTCTCGATACGGCCAGTAGCAACAGTACCACGACCTGTGATTGAGAACACGTCCTCAACAGGCATCAGGAAGGGCTTGTCGGTAGCACGAGGAGGCTCCTGAATCCAAGTGTCGCAGGTGTTCATCAGCTCCATCACCTTCTCTTCCCACTTCTCAACGCCGTTCAGGGCACCGAGAGCAGAACCGCGGATGATAGGAGTATCGTCCTCGAACTCATACTGAGCGAGAATCTCCTGAACCTCCATCTCAACGAGCTCCAGCATCTCCTCATCGTCAACCATGTCGCACTTGTTCAGGAAGACAACCAGACGGGGAACGTTCACCTGACGGGCGAGCAGCACGTGCTCACGGGTCTGAGGCATAGGACCGTCAGTAGCAGCAACCACGAGGATAGCACCATCCATCTGAGCAGCACCAGTTACCATGTTCTTCACATAGTCGGCGTGTCCCGGGCAGTCAACGTGAGCGTAGTGACGAGTAGCTGTCTCATACTCAACGTGAGCGGTGTTGATGGTGATACCACGCTCCTTCTCTTCAGGAGCATTGTCGATCTGGTCGAACGACTTCACCTCAGAAAGACCCTGCTTGGCCAGTACGGTCGTGATAGCAGCAGTCAGAGTTGTCTTACCATGGTCAACGTGACCGATAGTACCAATGTTCACGTGCGGTTTGGTGCGCACAAATTGTTCTTTTGCCATTGTTTTGTTGTTTTATTAATTTTATATTTGAATACTTATGTTTTTGCTCCTCCTCATTCCTCAGAGAGCTGTAACTGAGAGTTGAACTCAGGACCTCTTCCTTACCAAGGAAGTGCTCTACCACTGAGCTATTACAGCATTTTGTTGTTCATAGAGCGGAAAACGGGGCTCAAACCCGCGACCCCCAGCTTGGAAGGCTAGTGCTCTATCAACTGAGCTATTTCCGCAAAAACAAACTCTCTTGAGAGTGGGTGGAGATGGATTCGAACCACCGAAGGTAAAAACCAGCAGATTTACAGTCTGCCCCATTTGGCCACTCTGGTATCCACCCAATTTATAGACTTGCGTCTTGTCTTCGTCACTTTTGAGCCTCTTGTCGGATTCGAACCAACGACCCCGAGATTACAAATCACGTGCTCTGGCCAACTGAGCTAAAGAGGCTTCTCAAAGCAGCCGTTCTCTGTTTCAGATTTACGACCTGTCGGAAAACGGCTGCAAAGTTACTACTTATTTTTGAATTACCAAAACTTTTCCAAGTTTTTTTTAGTGATTTCTCAATTTTTCCTTGAATTTCTGCAGTTGAGCCCTCATGGAGTCGACGCAAAGGTCTACACTCTCCTCAAAAGTGTCGCTCGTCTTCTCAACGAACAGAGTGGTTCCAGGGACGGCCACAGACAAGCTTGCTTCCTTGTTCTGGGCGGTAGCGGGCTTCACAACTTTCAATTGCACCTCTACTTTCTGTATGTCTTCAAATGATTTTTCCAACTTGGCGACCTTCTTCTCGATGAACGCCTGTAGCTTCTCGGTGGCGTCGAAGTGAATCGACTGAACTTTAATTTCCATAGTTACCTCCTATTTTTTAATAGTTTATAAATAAGGTTATGCCCTTGGGTGGGCTTCATTGTAAACTCGCTTTAACTGTTCGAACGTAGTGTGTGTATAGATTTCTGTTGTATTCAGGCTTTCGTGCCCCAGCAGTTTCTTCACACTTTCAAGTCCGGCTCCGTTGTTCAGCATGGCTGTCGCAAAGCTGTGCCTCAGCACGTGAGGCGAACGTTTCTTCAGCGTAGTGACTTCCGAGAGATGCTTCTTGACCAGGTACTGCACCTGGCATCTGCTCATCCGTTCGCCCTTGTCGGTCAGGAACAGAGCCGACGAACGGCCTCCTACCTCGTGGTCACGCAGCGTCATATAGTCGCTCAGTGCCTGTGCCAACTCGTCACCGAAAGGGACGATGCGCTGCTTGTCGCGCTTGCCTGTGACTTTCAGCTGCATAGCGGCGAAGTCAACATCTTCGTTGTTCAAGCCAACCAATTCTGCCAAACGGATTCCTGTCTCATAGAATAATAATAAAATGGTACGCGCGCGTACATTATTATATTGTTCCCCTTGCAGCGTCTCATCAAAGAGCTGATCCATCTCGGCCTCGCGTACAAACTGTGGCAACGGTTTCGATTTCTTGGGTCCCGATATACTGCGGGCAGGGTCTTTTGCGACAAGATTACGTGATAAGGCGAAACGATAGAACGTCCTTATGGCACTCAGTCCGCGGTTCACAGTGGCAGGCTTCTTGCCCGCGTCCATCCGGTATTCCATCCAGCCTCTGATCACGTCGGCATCAGCAGTCTGCAACGTAAGACAATCGCCCAATCCCTGAATATACGTTTCGAAATCGCGTAGATTCTCTTCGTACCACCGCACTGTCAGCGGACTTCTGTTCCGCTCGTAGCGCAGGTAATTCAGAAACTGGTCGACCATCATAAACGTTACCTTTCAACTTTGGATAAATCGTTCACGTTCGGCCATTTATGAAGCACGCTTCACCACGGCTCTCACTTACTCACGATTTTCGGCAACGAATTTACGGAAAAAAATTCGAACCACCAAATTTTTTAGGATTTTTTTATTCCTCAGTGGCGCGGAGCTGCTGTACGTAAATGGCGTGCTCCATCTTCAGGCGCTTCAGAACAGACGGTTTGTCGAATTGCTGACGACGACGCAGCTCTTTCACGACACCTGTCTTTTCATACTTTCTCTTGAACTTCTTGAGGGCCTTCTCGATGTTCTCGCCTTCTTTTACCGGTACAATAATCATTTTGCTTTGCTTTAAATTTTTAATTGTTAAACTTAGTGCTTCGGGCCAGGGGCCACGAAAAGCGGGTGCAAAGTTACAACTTTTTTACTTAACTGCCAAGTTTTTAGCTAATTTTTTCAAACCATAGCCCATAAATACCACATTCCTCCGTAATGTCATAGCCTTTTAGAGCTTAACCATATAGCCAGAAGAGTACAGGCGCGTTTACTGGCGGGTAAGCACCCTCAACCCGCCGGAGATGTCCGAAACCTCGATGTACAAAGGGTTTCGCGCTTCTCAGACCTCCCGTGACACCTCCCATCACACCTCCCTTCTGACCTCCCGTCACACCTCCTGCAAAACACAAAGCGGCGCCTCACAATTATGAAGTGCCGCCTCAGTTCACTAACCCCGCCGGGTTGAAGCACTCAACTGGGCGACTAAGATTGATGGAGGGGTATTCAACGGGACCTCAACGGGAGGTGTCTCGCTGACACCTCCCGTCCCCAACCCCTCTGCACATCGGCGTTTAGAAGGAAACGGGAGGTTGGGAGGTTAAAATGCGAGTGTCGCCGATTACTTGATAAGCTCGATGAGCGCCGCCACGTCGGCGATGTCCACATTACTATCACCGTTCACGTCGGCTGCAGCCTCGTTGGCGAGCGTTCCACGACCGAGGATGTAGTTCATCACCGAGGTCACGTTCATCACCACCCTCCTCTCGATGCTCACCATCCCCCTGCTGGTCATGTTCTTCCAGACCTATGGGTGATTGAGCATCTGCAATACTGATTGCGAATCGCAGGAAACGCCCTACACTCCCGACACTTCCTACACCTGTTGAACTTTCTTAGGTGTAGGAAGTGCAGGGAGTGTAGGATATAAAGTGCGAATGACAACTATAATAGCAAAAGTGGCCGAAATAATCGGCAAAAACGTGCTCACAGCCAACCTTCGGAAGCCGGAACCGACACCCGAACCGACACCTTGGCAAAAGGCGGCGGGTTTCTCCCAAAAGGCGGCGGGTTTCTGATAAAACCCGCCGCCTTTTTTGCTCATTCATGTAAGTCTACATATTTTTGACAAGCTCGATGAGTGCCGCCACGTCGGCGATGTCCACCGTCTCGTCACCGTTCACGTCGGCTGCCGCCGTGTTGGCGAGCTCGCCAAGACCGAGGATGTAGTTTACGAGGGCGAAAACGTCCTCAGAGTCCAAGAGGCCGTCGTCAGTCACGTCGCCTTTAACTGGTTCGGACTTCATCGTCACTGTGAATGTGACATCGTTGCACGTCTGGCTCACCGCCTCGGTGTTTGCCATTCGAACGGTATATAGGCATCCTGTGCCACCTTCTGCTTCGCTGCCGATGATGACAGGAATGCTCAGCAGGTCGCCGTCCATAAACGTGTTCAAAACCTCACAGTAGACCGCATATAGGTAGTCGCCGTTGTCGAGCGTCTGCACATTGAGGGTGTGCCCATTAGAAGCTGTGCCGAGCGTGGCTTCGCTTTCTGCCAAGCTTACGCCCCTTGGCAATGCCAAGTTAAACTGCAGGGCGGTAATCTCCGTGGCTCCCGACAGACTCACCGTCAGTGTTGCTTGTTCGCCTGCGGTCGCCGCTATGCTCTGCACTGTCAGAGTCTGAGCTGTCGCATTACAGACCATCGCCACCAATGCTATGATAAAAGCTTTTATTCTTCTTTCCATATTCTTTAGTATAATGTACTTCTAAGTATTTTTTTTGAAATTTTTGATGACCATACAGTATAATCAACACCATTTAAAGTTTTCTTTTCAGAATTAATGTTCCATGCATTTTCCGTTGAATCATTATTAGGGGGTGCAATTGCTTCATTTCTTTCTTTAATTTGATCTGAAGGTAATGCTACATATATTATTACTTTTGTATCTGAAACATTTATCGGATAATCATTATTCCATAATGGATTTGTTTTTGAATATGTAGGCAATGTTGTTCCTATAGTTCTCCAGCCTGGACCCAAACTTGCTGTAGATGGATCATTACTTGGTATAGGATTAGTAATCGCTGTCATAGTCATTGGATCTTCTGTCCCAACATACCAATAATACGTCACCGGTCCTCCAATTGTTCCGCCACCATCTTTCATAATCTTGAGCACGGCCACGACATCGGCAATGTCTACCACGTCGTCACCGTTCACGTCGCCCTTCAGCGGCTCACCGTTCTCACTTTGCGCAAATGCGCACACACACGTCAGCAGCATTACTGCTAACATTGTCAGGAATTCCTTTGTCTTCATCATTGTTTTGTTGTTCTAAGTTCTTGTTAAGTGAATGATTCTCTTTCAGAAAGACACAAAAAGAAAACGTGGACTCCTTACTTCGTCTACGTTTCTCGAGGTATCGGCAAACACCTAAACAACCTTAACGAGTAAAAGCCCACGCCACGGCGTGAGCATCCTTACCTTTACTCTTGGTTGTTTCTTTTATTTTTTGCCGAAATTTCGAGAAACAAGATTCAAGCGGACGCTTCTTGTCTATATGTCTTTATTGTCTTCTGTCTATGTCATAGGCAATGGGGGTTTGTGGACTAAAACTGTTTATCTATTCCCAATCGCCATCAACTATTGTTGCGACGATTCGGTTAATGACTTGGTCAAAGTAAAGCTGTTGTTGCGGATGTAGTTTGCGTAGTCCTCGGCCTCCAGCTGAGGAAAGTCGTTGTCCGTAAGTGGGGGAAATTGGGCAAGCTGTTCAGCAAGCTCCTCATCGCTGAGTCCTCTTCTACGAGAATGCCCAGTGTGAAACCTACGTCCCACCTGTTCACGCACCAAACTTTCAACTTGTTGCTGAAGCCAAATCTGGAGGGTAATGCCCTTGTTTGTCAGTAAACTCTCAGCTTCAGACACAAGCTGATCGTCAAGTACAAGATTATATGTACACATATTCCCAAATTATTTAATTACGGATAACCTCCGCTTCGGTTGCAAAGATATAGAAAAAAGATGAAAGGACAAAACTTTCGGCTGCTTTTTTGCAGACTTGAACCTTCGCATCGGCGTTTTCCCACCTATCAGAATGCTCTCACGGCGAGGTAGCGGTTGATGACATCGACCGTCAGTTCCTGTGGCGAGGTGAGCAGCGAGAGGATGCCGTACTGACGGAGAGTGGCACTGACAAGCTGCTTTTCAGCGACGAACTTCTCAGCAACCTCGTGCTGACAACGCTGTTCGTCGGTAGTGGCGGGAGAGGCAACGAACTGCTGCAACTCGACGTCGTCGAAGAAGACGACGAGCAAGCGGTGGCGGCGGGCTATCTGCTGGAGGAACGGCAGCTGGCGCTGGAGGGAGACGAGTCCCATGAAATTGGTGAAGAGTATCAGCAGGGAGTGCTTGCTGATGTGCCGTCCGATACCCACCGACAGGGCAGAGAAGTCGGTCTCCTCGAAGTTGGTCTGCTCGGCGTAGAGCGTCTCCATGAGTTTGTTGATATGGCCGGGCCGGCGGTCGGCAGCCACGAAGGTTTCAAGGTTATCGTTGAAGGTAATGAGTCCGGCACGGTCTTCCTTGCGCATGGCTACATAGCTGAGTGCCAGGGAGGCGTTGATTGCATAGTCGAGGAGCGTCATGCCCTCAAAAGCCTGCTGCATGACGCGGCCCTTGTCGATGACACAGAAGACTTGCTGAGAACGCTCGTCCTGATAGACATTGACCATCGGACGGCTCAGCCGTGCGGTGGCCCGCCAGTTAACGGTGCGATAGTCGTCGCCGCGCAGGTAGTCGCGAATGTGTTCAAACTCGGTATTGCGGCCTATGCGGCGTATGCGCTTGATGCCCGGCTGCTGCAGATTCTGGCTGATGGCCATCAGCTCATACTGGTGCAGTTTCTGGAATGAAGGGTAAACGCAGACGTCGCAGGGCGAGGCACAGCGGTAGCGGCGCTCGACGAGACCGAGGTGCGTAGAGGCGAAGACAAGGACGTGGCCGAAGGCATAGACGCCGCGTCGGGTGGGACGGAGGGAGTAAGTGATGGATGATGGGTGATGGGTGAAGGGTGATAGGTGGGAAGTGTTGTCGCGCTGCTGGAACTGGAAGGGCAGCTCATCGATTACCTCGATGCGGACGGGGAATGGGTAGGTACTCTCAACGCTGATGGTAACAGGGTTGTCGTCGCCGTTGCTGAAGCGGGCGCTGAGTCTGCGCTCGGCGGTGATGGCACGGCGATGCCAGAGCAGGGCGACGTCGGCGAGAGTGGCTATGAGCAGCAGCAAAGTGAGCAGCCGTCCCGCCGTGAACAGCGGGGCATAAGCATAACCGAGGCCGGTGATGAGGGCTACGGCAAGCAGCAGGAGGTAGAAGCGGCGACGCAGGTACATTGGCAGTTTTTCTATGCTGCAACACTGTTGCAGCAAAGGGAACAATTACTTGGGAACCTCCACTTTATCGAGCAGACGGAGGGCGACCTTCTGGGGCGTATAGCCCTCCATCTCGGCCTCGGCGGTGAGCACGAGGCGGTGCTGGAGCACGGCGGGCACTACCTGCTTCACATCGTCGGGCGTCAGGTAGTCGCGGCCCTGCAGCAGGGCGTAGGCCTTGGCCGACTGCAGGATGGCCACCGACGCACGGGGCGAGGCACCGAGATAGACGACGCGGCTCTTACGCGTCTGCTGAACGATGTCGACCACATACTGCAGCAGCGACTGTTCGGCATAGACCTCGCTGAGCAGGGTGCGCAACTGCAGAATCTCTTCCTTGGTGATGACGGGCTGTACGCGGCTGAGGTCGGTAAACGTGGCATTCTCATGATGACGCTGCAGGATGCGCAGCTCCTCCTCTGCCGACGGGTAATCCATCGTGAGCTTCATCAGGAAGCGGTCGGTCTGCGCCTCGGGCAGTTTGTACGTGCCCTCCTGCTCCACAGGGTTCTGCGTGGCCAGAATGGTGTAGAGCGGCGACATGGGGTGAGTGGTACCGTCGATGGTGGCCTGCCGCTCCTCCATCACCTCAAAGAGGGCGGCCTGCGTCTTGGCAGGGGCACGGTTCACCTCATCGACCAGCACGAGGTCGGCAAAGACTGGACCGGCGTGGAACTGGAACTCCTGCGTCTTCATGTTAAAAACACTGGTGCCGAGCACGTCGCTGGGCATCAGGTCGGGCGTGAACTGCACGCGGCTGAACTTGGCGTCGATAAGCCGGGCCACGAGCTTGGCCAGCAGCGTCTTGGCTACGCCGGGCACGCCTTCTATCAGCACGTGACCACCGGCGAGGATGGCCGTCAGCAGCAGTTCGACGTTCTGGTCCTGTCCGACGATGACCTCGCCGATGGCCTGGCGCAGCGTCTGTACCTTCTCGGCGAAGGCCGTCAGGTCTAAGCTTTTTCTTTCTTCCATATACTCTTATTATGTTTTTGTTTCATGTATTGTAGGGTACCGATGTGGCGGATGAAGTCAAGCTGGTAGTTGTGGGGCGGCTTTTCGACGGGGATGGCACGCTGACGGCGGCGGGCACTGAAGCCCATCAGCAGCACGACACCGAGCAGTACAAGGTAGAGCGCCCAGCGTAGGGGCGGACGCTTCAGCAGCTCTCGGAAGGGTGAACTTTCCGCCACGTCGTAGTTGGGCATGTAGGCCTCGGTGCGCACCACAGGCAAATCCTTCAGGCGGTTCAGCAGGCGATGGACGTAGGCGGGATTGTTGAGAATGCCGTAATTGGTCAGCAGCAGCGGCGTGGTGACGAGGATCAGCTCGCCACGGCCAATGGGATAACTGAGGGCTACGACGTCGGCCACCTTGATTTTTGACGAATCTGCCTTCATATAAGGGCTGTCCTTGTCGATATGCTCTTCCGCGAATTGCATATCTTCCCAATTGTTAATCTTGGCCAATGGGACAGCTGGAATCGTGTCTAAGATAACGGAATTGATAAACTGTGGATTAACGCAGGTAATAGTAGGCTTATAAAGGGCTGAGTCACCTACCCAGAATATGCTGTCGTACGTGTTTATCTGCTCTAAGCTCTTCTGGAAATTGGAGGCAACGAAGTAATATTTCGTGTTACAATAGATGTTCAGCGTATCGCAGAGTTCGTCATTGAAATACGGGTGTGCAAAAAGAATGCGGTTGCCTCGGGCGGCCAAAGCAAGGAGGGTGTCGATATTAACGTCCTGTCCTTGGTAACCAATTTGTAGAATGATGATGGAACGGGGCGATGATTTCTCCAAAGCCAACTGCGACAGCGACTTACGGCAAACGGTGTAGCCGTTTGGCATCGTGGTGGCAAGCACGCTGTCGAAGACGTAGCAGCCAAAGGGTTGGCGGTCGGCGTGGGCAAAGGTCGGCTCCCATACGAAGCGGCGCGGCATCTGGTACTCCAAGACGAGCATCAGCACAGTCAGACCCAGGATAAGCAACCAGAACTTACGGTTCACGGACTACCTCCTTTCCTAATTGTTCCACCTCTTCATAGAGTGGGCGGGTGGCGGGGAAGTTGCCGTAGCGAACGCGCAGGAAATGGGCGGTGAGGGTGCGGAATGCGGCGGGGGCAGCAGCGGTTGGGACAGCGGCACCGCCGCTGCACAGCGAACAAGCAGCTGAGAACTCGCGGACGTACTGCGTTGGGGTTTTGAATGGTTGCCAGTCGATGAGGCTGGCGTCGGTGAGGGCTTTGAGGGTCTGGAGGTAGCGCAGGCGGATGGCCTCGCGGAAGTTGCTGTTGGCCACAGCCTGGCTGATGGCGGTGCCGAAGTCGACGCCGTAGATGGTGTCCTCGGCATCACAATCAGTAGCCTCTCCCTGTTCCTGCCGCCGGAAGATGCCGCCATTTTGGCGCCACAGATACCACCCAATGAAGCCCAGCACGCCGACAGCGAGGATGGCAAGCACCCACTGGACGACGGTACTGTTGACAGCATCTCCGAAGATGTCGTTCAGGAACTCCCTGACCTGCATCATCAGCCACTCAGTGAAAGTCATCCCACCTCCGACCAACTCGCGGTTGTAGTCGAAGTCCTGCTGAGCCTGCCACTGGGCTATCTGCGCGCTGTCTATGACGAGGGTATCGGGCAAGGTGAAGGGTGAAGAGTGAAGGGTGAAGGGTGAAGGGTGAAGAGTGAGAGGTTAGAGAGTCTCGAAGTTTTCAATATCCTGGTCAACGCCGACGCCATCGACCTTATCGCAGGCATGGCCGTACTGATAGGCGATGCCAATACACATCAATGCCATTATGCAACTGCCGGCGAAGCTGGACACCACACCCAGCAGATACTGAATGGCCGTATAGCCGAACGACGAGACAAAGCCCGAGGTGTTGCCCTGGGTGGCAAGAAGGTTTTTCGCCATGACCATGATGTACCACGGTGTGGAAATCAAGCCCGAGATGATGGAGGAGATGATGTAGAGCACAATCATGACGCCAACGATGCCGGCCCACGTCTTCCAGCCCAAGCGCACCGACTTGGCGTAAGCGCTGACGATGCCCGTATCCTCGAACAGGTAGATGGGATAGACCAATACGAAGAGTGGCAGCACCACAACGGCTATGATAATGACCGGCAAGATGAAGTAAGGACTGGCGGCTATCAGCAGTGCCATCAGCAGGACGATGACTACAAAAATAGCAATACTCGTGACCAGCAGTACCAGCTGGCGTAAGCACTTCTGAACCACGCCAGGCCGGAGTTCGTCGAAAGTGACACCCTTCAGCCGCTCCGACCGCTGCTCGTAAAGCTGCATCATCGTGTAGGACACGGCATAGACCAAGATGATGGCTACGAACTGCACCAACATATACAGCCCCATCGACGAGAGCCACTGCAGCATATCGGCTAAGTTCCGGCCTCCGCCACTTGTAATAGCGGTGATAGACTCCATATAGCCCGTCATAAAGTTGTTCATGCAGAACGTCTGCACGATTGCAACAGGCAGGACTAAGTAGGTGATGTACTTCAACAGCGTGCGAAAATTCTCGCCGACGAAGTCGAACGTGTCAGACAGCTTGTCGCCAAACGTTCTCTTGCGATAGAGTTTAATCAATGGTTTCTCTGAGCTCATGGTTTTTCTTTTTAGGTAATACAATATAATAATAGATAACAAATGCCAAAGAACAGAGGATGATGCTCAGCCGCAGCAGGTCGGGCCACTCGGTGTGGCGCGTGAAGAAGCCCTCGATAAAGCCCGCCACGACGAACAACGGCACCGCACCCACCACGATGCGCAGACCGCGACGCGCCCCGCGCCGGAACGACACAAGCCGGGGATAGGTGCCGGGGAAGAGCCAGCCGTTGCCCATGGCTATGCCTGCAGCTCCGGCCACGATGATGGCCGAGATCTCGAGCGTGCCATGCAGCCAGACGGCCAACGCCGACTGCCACAGCAGGCCGTGCTGGGCGAAGAACGTCTGGAACGAACCGAGCATCACGCCATTCTGGAACAGGATGAACCCCGTGCCGATGCTGGTGAACACGCCCAGGACGAAGGTGACGAACGACACCTTGACATTGTTGAGCGTAATCATACTGAACATATCGCTCTCAGGGTCGCCGTTGTAAACGGCCATCGGCTCGCCATTGGCGATGTTCTGCAGCGTCATGTCCACATAGTTGTCACCAAGAATGATGCGGCAGAACTCCGGGTCGAACAACTGCGACAGCATGCCCACCAAGGCACTGGCCAGGAATATAATGAACGAAGTCAGCAACTCGCGCCGCGCCTCCCACATCGTGCGCGGCACCTCGTCGGTCCAGAACGTCACGAGCCGCGACCAGCGGTAGCGCTGCGAGCGGTAAATCTCGTTGTGAAGGGCCGAGGCGAGGTTATTCAAATAGCGTGTAATCTTCGACTCCGGGTAGTGCGTCTGCGCAAAGGCCAGGTCGCTGGTCACGTCGATGTAGGTGTCGGCCAGTTGGGTGGCCTCGGTCTCACCGACCGCATCCACTACCAGCTCAGCACTGCGCCACTTCTCGATGTTCTGCCTGATGAACGTGACTTCCTTCATAATTCTGTGCAAAGGTACGAAATAATTTATAATTACAATTGATAATTGATAATAATTTCGTACCTTTGCCGACGAAATGGCAGAAAAGAGCATCGTTACCGGACAATATGTACGCCTGCGCCAGACACCGGCCAGCGTCGGCGAGCGCATGGTGGCACAGGTCATCGACTGGGTGGTGCAGATAGCCTACTTCTTTCTGTGGGTGCTTTTCATCCGCCTTACCGGCATTAAGTTCGGCCCTACGGCCATCATCACCCTCGTCGTTCTGCCAATCCTATTTTACTGTCCGCTGTGTGAGATGCTCAGTGGAGGCCAGACCATCGGCAAAAAACTTATCATGCTGCGCGTCATCATGGCCGACGGCACCCTACCCTCGCCCGCTGCCTACCTGCTGCGGTGGCTGCTGATGATTGCCGACGGCCCGCTGTTAGGCTACGTTGGCGTGCTGGTGATGATTCTGAACCGCAACAACCAGCGGCTCGGCGATATGGCGGCGGGCACGCTGGTTGTCAAGTTGCACAGCTATTCCAAGATTCAGGTCAGCCTCGACGAGTACGATTACCTGACCCGTGGCTACCATCCCTCCTACCCTCAGGCCGCTGACCTCTCGTTAGAGCAGGTCGACATCATCCGTCGCGCCATCGACAGCGAACAGCCCGAGCGCATCAGCCAGCTGTCGCAGAAGGTGCAGCAGCTTCTGGGTGTCAGTCGGCGCGAGTCGGGCGATGAGTTCTTCCTGCGCCGTATCGTGCGCGACTATCAGTACTACGCTTTGGAGGAAATATAATCTTCAGATAGCTTCACAAGCCTCGCGCAACCACTTCACCTCATCACTGTCAAGATGCGGCGACAGGCGGTCGTAAACCGTCTGGTGATAGTCGTTCAGCCAGTCGATTTCCTCCTGCGTCATCTGCTCACGGATGATGGGGCGTTTGTCGATGGGACAGAGCGTCAGCGGCTCAAACTGCAGGAAACGTCCGAACTCCGTCTCCTTGTAGGCCGTGATGAGCAGCGTGTTCTCCGTACGGGCACCACAGCGGCCGGCGAGGTAGATACCCGGCTCGTCGGTGATGGTCATGCCCTCGACGAGCGGGGCGGGCTTCCACTCCATACGGAACTGGTGAGGCCCTTCGTGGACGTTCAGGTAAGTACCCACGCCGTGTCCCGTGCCGTGCAGGTAGTTCAGTCCCTCGCGCCACATCGCTGCCCGTGCCAGGATGTCAATCTGCGTGCCGCTGGCCCCACTGGGGAATTTGCACAACTCTATTTGGATGTGCCCTTTCAGCACCAGCGTATAGATCAGCTTCTCCTCGTCGGTCAGCGGGCCGAGGGCAATGGTGCGGGTGATGTCGGTCGTGCCGTCCAAGTACTGCGCGCCGCTGTCGAGCAGCAGCAGACCGCGAGGCTCCAGGGGGATGTCGGTCTCGGGCGTCGCCTCGTAGTGGACAATGGCGGCGTGGGCGCCGTAGCCCGCAATCGTGTCGAACGAGATGTCGCGGTAGAGTGGCTGCTCTGCACGCAGCCCCGTCAGCTTCCGGTCGACAGAAATCTCCGTCTCCCGATGCCCATTCTGCCAACAAACCCCATCCAACCACTTCAAAAACTTAACCATGGCGATGCCGTCTTTCAGCATCGCCGACCTAAAACCCGCTATCTCGGTGGCGTTCTTCACGGTCTTCATCCGCTTCACGGGCGACTCCTCCTCCACAATCTCGCGGCTAACCGTCCTGTAGAGCGCGTAGTTCACCTCGTCGGGGTCAAGCAGGATGTTGTACTCGAAATAGTCCTTCAGTCCCTTCACGACGTTCTCGTAACCGTCGACCTTGATGCCCTCCTGCCGCAAGTAGGCCGACACCTCGGGTGTCAGCTTCACCTTATCTATATATAGGGTGACATCCTTCGACGAGATGAGCAAATAGGAGACGAACACCGGATTGCAGTGAACGTCAGTACCTCGCAGGTTCAGCGTCCAGGCAATATCGTCGAGGGCCGACATCAGCATACCGTCGGCGTGCTTCTCGCGCAGGACCTTGCGGATACGGGCTATCTTGCTGGCCGTCGTTTCGCCGGCATACTGCAGTGGGTAAATCTCTACAGGATGGTCGGGGATGGCGGGACGGTCGCGCCATATCAGGCGCAGCGGGTCCAGATTGGTGCGCAGTGTCAGGCCGCCCTCCTTCCTGAGGTCGGCTATCAGATCCTTCACGCTGTTGGCCGACGAGCACCAGCCGTCGATGCCCACCTCCGTGCTGGTGGGAGACCCGCCAGCCACAATCTGACTGTTAAGCCACTGGGCGATGGTCGGCGTGCCTTCAATCTTCAGTTTCATCAGCTGGAACTCCGTGCCCTTCAGTTGCTCCTCGGCAGCAAGGAAATAGCGGCTGTCAGTCCACAGGGCGGCACTGGTCATGGTGACCACTGCCGTGCCAGCCGATCCGTTGAAACCCGATATAAACTCACGGCCCTTCCAGTGGTCAGGCACGTATTCGCCCTGATGCGGATCGGTACTGGGGAAGATAAAGGCGGCCAGATGTTCGCGCCGCATCACCTCGCGGAGGTCTTGTAATCGTTGGTTTACCGTGTTGTCCATAATGCTTTCCTTATTTCTTGATTTCCTGTAATGCTTTGTCACCAGGCTTGAAGAGCAGGCCGGTACACTGTTGTGCTGCCGCCTTGTAGGTCTTCAGCTCCACCTTGTCCCACTGTATCTGGTCTGTTCGCTGAGCCAGCGGAGCATGGGGAATGATGCTGCTGTCGCGGACGAGGATGATGGCGGGAATACGGCCTGCCGTCAGCGTCTGGTAGCCGCCGTCATAGACCTTGCCGCTCTGGTAGTCAATCCACTTACCCTTGGGCAGATAGACTGTCCGACTGTTACCGCTCTCCAGCAGCGGAGCCACCAATATCTGCGAGCCGAACATATACTCGTCCTCCACGAGCCAGGCTCCGGGGTCGTCGGGAAACTCCACCAGCAGGGCACGCACCATCGGCAGACCGCGTTCAGTGCAGTCCTTGGCCTGAGCATAGACATAGGGCATGAGCCGGTATTTCATCTCGGCACACTCGCGGAAAGCCTTGGTGAACGACTCCGAGATGAGCCACGGTTCGGTGGGAGGCGCTCCGTGGGCACGGGTATGACTCGACAGGAAGCCGAAGGGCAGCCAACGGCGGTAGATGTCCTCGGGCGAAGCCGTCACAAAGCCGCCCATATCGTGGCTCCAGAATGAGAAACCGCTGAGTCCGAACGAGAGACCGCCGCGCAGGTCGCCCAGCATTCCGATATTGTTGGTAGCCGCATCGCCGCCCCAGTGCAGGGCATAGCGCTGTGAGCCGGCCCAGGCCGAGCGGGCCCAGATGATGCCCTCGCCGGGATACTGACCCTCAACGGCTTCCCAGAGTGCCTTGTTATAGCGCAGGGGATAGAGGTTGTGCTCGTAGAGTCCGCCGAGGCCGCTGTGGTAGAAACCGTTGTAAGGGGCCGCCTCGCCAAAGTCGCACTTGATGGTCGAGACGCCCTGTTTCAGCAGGTTCGTAATCTTCTGCTGGTACCAGCTGACCGTCCCGGGATTGGAGAAGTCGAGAATGGCATCCTCGACGGGCATACCGCCCGCTGCGTTCCTGATGTGGAGATTGTTCTGGACAATCTCATTGAAGAAACGGTTCTTGGGCGTAAAATACGGCAACTGCCACAGACAGGTATGGAAGCCGTCCTTGGCCAGTTGCTTCAGCATCCCTACGGGGTCCTCGAAACGATCCTTGGCAAACTCATAGTCGCACTGCCAGTCAGTGCCGAACCAACCGGTGTCGAAGTGGATGACGTCGGCAGGTATCTTGTGCTGGCGCAGCTTCTTGGCAATGTCGAGGCCCTCGTCCTGCGAGAAGTAGGTGATTCGGCTCATCCACGTACCGAAGCTCCATAGCGGCGGCATGGGCGACTTACCGGTGACGTTGGTGTACTCGTCAAGTATTTCTTTGGGCGAGCCGAAGAACACGAAGAGGTCTATCTGCTCGTCGGCCATGAAGAGTCGCTGGGCGCCGATGTAAGAGGCACCGAAATCGGCGGTGACGGGAGCCGACGTGTGCATGAAGATGCCGTAGCCACGGTTGGAGAAGTAGAAGGGCACAGGCTTGTACATGCCGTCGGTCTCAGGTCCCTGGGGGTCGGTGACGCTGAGGTGTACCTTCTGGCCTACCTTATTCAATGAGGTGAACGACTCGCCGCAGCCGTAGATACGCTCGCCGGGCGAGAGCAGGAAGACAGGATTCACCGAGCGTGAGTTGTCTGAACCGCGCTTAAGGAACGAGAAGGGCAGCAACTTCACCTGTGTGGAGTCGTTGTCGATGATATGGCGCGTCTGGGTGAGTATCTTGCCTTTCGCATCCTTCAGCACCAAGCGGAAGGGGAAACGCTGAATCTCGATGCTTCCGTAGTCGGTGCCGTAGCTGATGGTCTGGGCGTTTTCTCCTTTCCTCCATGAGGGTTTGCTGGAGCGCTGCTTGAAGCCGTCACAGAACATCGGGTCGTCGGCATCGGTATTCTTCGGCACGATGGGCGTAGTGAGCAAACGGATGCGGGCTGCCTTGGGCGAGATGAACTCAATGGAAATCCTTAGGTTAGGGTCGTTGTCGTAGGCAGCATCGGGGAAGTCGAGCATCTGCATACGGACGGGCCAGTAGCCATTGAGGTTGAACGCCTGACGGGGCGACAGCCGGTAGCGTTTCCAGTTGACAAGTCCTTCGCCTTTCGCCGCATCGAACGATGCCAGCGAGTCGGCCAGGAAATAGGTGTTCGACAGGTCGTAGAAGTCGGTCGAGACGTCCTTCTGCATACACTGCAGGTACTGGATACCGGCGTTGGTCTGAAGCTGGGCATGAGTTGTCAGGAAGCCGCAGCAGACGAGCGCAATTAAAAAAGTTTTTCTATTCATAGTTTTGGTTTTTAATTTACAATTGTTATTACCCGCCAATGACCACCTGCAGTCCGTGAGCCTCCAACAGCTGACGACAGCGGCGTAGCGTTTCATCCGAGGGAACGGCCATCGGGAAGCCCTCTGGATTATAGGGTGTCGGGGGCATCATACGGCGATGCTTGTCCTTGCCTACGTCGTGGTAGGGGAGCAGGTGGACGGACCCACCCCCGGCCCCTCCCTGTGAGGGAGGGGAGTAAAGTGACTGGAGGAATTGGGCGGTTGCCTCCATATTTTCATCGTCAGCATTGATGCCTTCGATGAGGGGGATTCGGATGCGGAAGTCCTTTCCAGCCATAGCCACACGGCGTATGTTTTCAAGGATTAACTCATTGCCGACACCCGTGTAGCGTCGGTGCTTCTCCGAGTCCATCAGCTTCAGGTCGACCAGCAGCAGTTCGCATTCGGCAGCCACGGCATCGACCACCTCCGGCCGGACATAGAGCGCCGTGTCGACGGTGCGGTGGAAGCCGCGTCTCTTCAATTCACGTAGGATTGCCAACGCATCGTCGGGGTGCATCAGCGGTTCGCCACCACAGAGGGTCACGCCTCCGCCGCTGTCCTCCATGATGTCGCGCTCCTTCTCAATCTCGGCCATCAGCTCGTCCATCGTGTACTCACGGCCGCACAGTTCGCGGGCGGTGGTGGGGCAGTCGTCCACGGTGAAGCCCGGTTCGTTGCACGTACCACAGCGGATACACTTCGACTGTTTGAAAAGCACCAGCGGCTCTGCTGACCAGCTTTCCGGATTATGACACCACACGCAGCGCAGCGGGCATCCCTTCATGAAGATGGTTGTCCGGATGCCCGGCCCGTCGTTGATGGCATAGCGCTTGATGTCGAAGATGAGCATTTCTTTCCTGTTTTTGTTGCAAAGGTAGCTTTTTTCTTGAATATTCCAAAAGAAAATGCTAATTTTGCGTAGCATTTCGCAAACTTTGGTGTATATAGTAGCAGATGGACAGAGAGACGTACATATCCTGGGCGGCAGAACTGCGGCGGCGAGCCGTGGAGGCTGCAGCAGCGGTAGTCGGCAGTGAGGAGGTCGAAGACGTGGCGCAGGAGACGATGCTCAGGATGTGGGAACGGCTGGACCAGTTGGATGGCGGCAGGGAGCGGCTATTGGCTTACGCAGCCACCTCGGCCCGCAACCTGGCACAGAACCGGCGGCGACAGAAGCGACGGCACCCACTGCTGCAACTGTTGGGGTGGAAGGGCGACCGCACGGACGACACGCCACAGCGGCGACTGGAAACGACCGAGACCGACAGCCTGTTTGCCCAGACGATGGCGCAACTGCCCTACAACTGGCGCACGGTGCTGCAGATGCGCAACGTCGAGGATATGAGCTTCGCCGAGATAGCGGCCATCACGGGAATGACGGAGTCGTCGGTGCGGGGCACACTCTCGAAAGCAAGAAAACGGATGATAGAACTAATCAATAAACAGCGATGATGACAGACAAACAGATAAACGACCTGCTCGACCGCTTCATGGCGGGCGAAACCAGCGAACAGGAGGAGCGGCTGCTGACCGACTACTTCTGCACGCGGACGGACATTCCCGAAGCGTGGGCGGCATACGCCGTGATGTTCAGGGGATTCCGGCTGACGGCAGACGATAAGCACAAAACGAGTAGTATGTATAAACCCGGGGCCACTGGAGGCCACTGCGAAGTTCCCTCCAGTCGTTTTCAGCATCGCTGGTGGATGGCGGCTGCGGCTGTCATACTGCTGTTGCTGGGCCTATGGTGGTATATGCCTGAAAAGGAAAGCGCGACAGAGACGGTGGCTAAGACGGAAACGCCGACTCCGAAGCCCGCGGTGCAACCGGCTGCGGAGGCTGTCCAACAGCCAGTGGCCATGACCGAGGTCCCACGGCAGAAGTGCAAGGTTCGTGCGGCAAAACCGCACGACACTGTGGAGGCAGTGGAAGAAGAAGTGCGTGGCAGCGAAGCAGAAGCTGTAGCCGAAGCCGTTACCGAAATAGACGACCCGGCCACCGACCTGCTCAACATCGACATGGCCGCCGTGCAACAGCAGGGCGCAGAACTGCGCACGGCTCTGGCCATCATGAACCAAGAACTCTTTGAAACGGAATAAGCCTATGAGACGAATACTCAATTTGCTGCTAATGCTGACCGTCGGCAACGTCGGCTCGTCGGCTCAAGGACTGTGGATGGACCGCCTGATGGACGACTTCACGGCCCACGGCGCCAAGGTGTCGGTGTCGCGCATCAACGACAAGTTCCACCTGTCGCGGCGCTGGAACGTGGCCTTCGACCGTGACCTGCCGTTGGCCAATACGGTCTGCATCGTCCTCGACAGCATGGCCCGCCACGCCGTGGAGTCCTACCGCTACGAGTGCCACCGCAACGGCAACGACACCATCACCTACTCCATCGCCATGCGCGGCTACGGCAACAACGACGACTACGTGCTCGACCTGACCCGCGTGGCCGATCAGTCGAGCACCTGGACCAACGACTACAACGACTTCAAGAAGACGCACGCCTACCTCTACCCCAACCCCTACATGCTGCAGGAGCGCAACTTCTACAACCTGCTGCAGGGCAACAACCGCCGCATGTATTTCGGTGCCCGCGAGGCCGTGATGTTCGACTACGTGCAGGGCCACGGCAACCTCATTGCCATGGCTACCCAGCTGAACGAGGCGCAGGGCACGTACTACCACTTCGTCATCGCGCCCTTGGACAGTCTGCTTGGCACCCTCAACGCCCGGAAGACGCCCGTACACTACCGCCACGAGGCCGGTCAGCCGGTGGACAAGGCCACCACCTATTATTATACGGACTACCTGCTGCCGAAGTCGAAGGGGAAGAGCGAGTCGCGCGGCACGCTCTACGTCGTCAAGGCCGACGAGGGCGCCGCAGCCCTTTACCGCACGCTGCTCGACGCCGCCAACCGCCACTTGGACGAGAACCCGACGCAGTGTTGCGTGCTGGAGTACACCGACCGCCACTTCAAGCTGAGCGGCGTGAGGAACACCACCAAGCTACTGGTCAACGAGATTGCCGAGTCGAGCTTTCTCATGGCCGACCTCGACCGCGACGGCACGCTCTACGTCCTGCGGCTTGAGGTGGACGGCGAATACTGGATACCGAAGAACTGGAAGCAGTGACTCCTTTTTAAGACTACGAATTATACGAATTAGACGAATTGCTTGATGACAATGAACAGAACAGGAAAATGGCTGATAGCCGCAGTGCTGACACTACTGCCGATGGCAGGGTGGGCACAGGGCAAACTCATCTGGGTACACAGCGAAGATGAGACGTGGCGGAAAGAGAATCCGCAGACAGTGCTTTACGACCAAGAGAAGACACGTCTGCTGATGCCGCAGGGAGCAGCCTTCGGCGTGGAGTGCATACCTTCGTTTTCAACAGAATGGACGCTGACCTACGACTCCGTGGCACACACCCTCGTCTACCGCGAAGTCGGGAAAAGCCTCTGGCATGCCACGTACAGGGCTTGGCATAAACTGAAGCACATAGACAAGACCCACTCGAAGTGGGAAATGCGGAAGCGGCCAAAGGACTATGTGGCACCTAGCGTGAAAACCGCCTCGCTCCCCGTCAGCAACGATCAGGCGTGGATGCTGCGGGCCGTCTGGACATCGGCCTTCCACGATGCCGAGGACCGCGAGGTGTTAATCCTGGACGGAACGAAGTGGGAGTTCTTCATCGACGGACGGCGGGCCAAGTCGCACCGCGAGGAAAATGCGCTCGTCAGCTTGGTCAACGACCTGAAGGGAGCCGTCGCTACAGGCAATGTGAGCCGCAAAGACTCACTCATCGGCAACGCGTTCCAGCAGGTAGTGGCCAGTCTGATAGCCGTCGACAAGCCGCCCCGCAAGAACAACGACTCCATCGTCGTCATCACCAACGGACAGCTACTGCCCGACTCCCTGTGCCGGTTGATCAACCACAGACCCAAGCAGTTCTACTACCAACGGGGCGAACTGGTCACCCATGAAAGCACATGGAGCATTTATGGAGCGAAACAGACCTTTGACATCGACTGCCCGGTGCTGGAGCTGAAGACTGTGCCCGACACGCTCAGCGATGCCTACGTCAGCCAGCATCCGGCGCTACAACAAACGCTGAATCATTATACAGGCACCGTCGTTGACCAAGACGACAAACCTATAGCCGGTGCCTGGGTGGGCATCTATGGTGCAGGGGCGGGCGCACCGACCGACTCCGCCGGCCGCTTCTCCTTCTGGGTGCCGCGCAAGGCCACACGCTTCTACGCCGAATGTCCAGGCTACGAGAGGCTACGCAACATCGACGACATTGACTTTCCGTCCGTCATACGACTGAAAAAGACTAAGAAGTAACAAACCATAAAACAACGATGAAAATGAAAAGACTCACAACACTCCTGGCCGTCGTGCTGATGGCCGCTACAGGCCTGACGGCCCAGAACGTGGCCCCACGCGGGCTCTTCAAGTTGCAACGCTTAGGCTACGAAAACGGACGCCCTGACCACGTGCCCGAGATGGCGCAGTACAAACTCAGCACCGACAACGTTCCCATGACGCTGATGGTGCGGAAGAACACGCCACAAGACTACGTCTATTCCATGCGGATGGACGAGCCGCATCCCTACAACTGCACCGGCGACGTGCCGGTGGGCGAGAACGGACGGGGCACCCGCATCTACGATGGCTACGACGACCGCTTCACGCTGAAGTGGTACAACAATCTGCGACCCAACGAGGGTGCCGTCTTCCCGATGAATGAGTTCATCACCGAGTATTACGACCGCAAGAACATGGAGCCGCAGATGGTGCGAAGCATCGAGATGCTGCAGATGAAGCACGAGAAGGCGTCGCACCGCTTTGCCGGCAGCTGGCGCATGGTAGGCAACTATGGTCTTGTGGACGGCGAGCGCATCCTGAAAGCCCCGACGACTCATCTCTTCAAGGTTTACGGCGAGAAGGACGTCACCTTCCTCTTCTGCTCGCCTCAGCAGCTGACGGGCGCCACCGTCTTCTACAGACCGCTGGTGGTCAAGTCGGACAACTGCATCAAGGAGGGCGACAACAACGAGTGTACCATCACCTGGAAGAATGACGACTCCTTCATCCTGAAGTTCGACCGCGGCGACGGCACCTTCGTCGAGGAGCTGTGGAAGCGCTCGGGCCTGCCCAAGCCGTTCCAGCAGCTCTTCGGCACCGACATCCCCGTCTACGACGTCCAGATTCCGAGTGGATTCTGATAACTACTAACCGCGTAAGCAATGGAAGAAGGCACTCCTTACGATTCATGGTCTCCTCAATAGCTATTAGTACTCGTCGTTCTCCGTGCGGGCGATGATTTCGTTCTGAAGCTGCTCGGTCATGTCGTTGAAGTAGTCGCTGTAACCGGCGACGCGCACCAGCAGGTCGCGGTACTCATCAGGGTGCTGCTGGGCATCGTGCAGGGTGGCCGTATCGACGATGTTGAACTGGATATGGTGGCCGCCGAACTTGAAGTAGGTGCGGATGAGCGAGGCGAGCTTCCGCTGGTCCTCCTCGCGCTTCAGCAGCTGGGGAACGAAGCGGACGTTGAGCAACGTGCCGCCGCTTTTCGTCTGGTCGAGCTTGCCGAGGCTCTTGATGACCGCCGTGGGGCCGTGGGTGTCGCTGCCGTGGGCAGGCGATGTACCGTCAGAGATGGCGAAATGGGCAAAGCGGCCGTTGGGCGTGGCGCCGCAGACGCTGCCGAAATAGTTGTGGCAGGTGGTCGACAGCATGTTCAGCTGTGTCCGTCCGCCACGGGTGTTGGGCCGTCCCTCGATGGCTTTCACCAGGTCGTCGTAGACGCGGACGGCAATGTCGTCGGCATACGGGTCGTCGTTGCCGAAGAACGGCGTGTGGTTGCGGATGTAGGCACGCATAGCCCCCCCTACTGCCCCCGAGGGGGCTTCTTTAGTGTCCCCCTCGGGGGACGAAGGGGGGGCTCCCCAGTTATTCCTGCATGCCTCCAGCATCTCGTCCATCGTGTAGCGTTTGTCCTCGAAGACGTGCTTCTTCAGGGCGGTGAAGCAGTCGGTGATGGTGCCGAGACCGGTACACTGGATGTAGGTGGTGTTATAGCGGGCGCCGCCGCTGTAGTAATCTTTTCCTTTCTCGATGCAGTCGTCGATGTATAGACTGAGGAACGTGGCGGGGGCGTAGAGCGAGAACATGCGCTCGATGTAGTTGTTGACCGACAGCTTCAGGTTGACGAAGTACACCATCTGGCGGTGCCAGGCGTCGTACAGTTCGTCGAAAGTTTGGAACGTGCGCGGGTCGCCGGTCTCCAAGCCGAGCTTCTTGCCGGTCTCGGGGTCGATGCCGTTGTTGAGGGTAATCTCTAAGATTTTCGGGGTGTTCAGGTACCCCGTCAGCAGGTAGGCCTCCTTGCCGAAGGCTCCCACCTCGATACAGCCTGAGCAGCCGCCTTCGCGGGCATCCTCTAAGGTTTTACCCTCGCGCACGAGTTCCTTTATATAAATGTCGGGGTTGAAGATGGAGGGGTAGCCGTGGCCCTGGCGGATGACCTTGATGCCCTCTAACAGGAAGTCGTCGGGTGTGTTCTGGGCAATATGGATGGAGAGGCCGGGCTGCAGCTGGTGCAGTTCCTCTTGTATCTCCAGGATGATGAACGACAGCTCGTTGGTGGCGCTACGTCCGTTGCGGTCCACGCCGCCGATGTTGATGTTGGTGAAGTCGTTGTAGGTGCCTGACTCCAAGGCAGTGACGCCCACCTTCGGCGGAGCGGGCTGGTTGTTGAACTTGATCCATAGGCAGCTCAGCAACTCCTTCGCTGCATCGCGGGTGAGCGTGCCGTCCTTCAGGCCCTGCTCATAGAAGGGCCACAGGTGCTGGTCAATATGTCCGGGGTTCATTGAGTCCCATCCGTTCAGCTCGGTCACCGTGCCGAGGTGAACGAACCAGTACATCTGGATGGCCTCCCAAAGGTCGCGGGGAGCATGGGCCGGGACGTGGCGGCAGACTGAGGCAATCTTCTGCAATTCCTTCTTCCGTTGGTTGTTGGTTTCAGCAGAGGCCATCTTCTCAGCTAGCTCGGCATGCCGCTCGGCAAAGAGGATGGCGGCGTCGCACGAGATGGCCATCGCCTCCAGCTCCTGCTGCTTATCAGTGGCCTCGGGGTCGTTGATGTAGTCGAGACTCTTTATCTTCGCCTCGATGCGGGCCTTCACGTCCAAGAGTCCTTCGTGGTACATCTTGCCGTCCATCGCCGTGTGGCCGGCGGCGCGCTGTTCCATGAACTCGGTGAAGACGCCGGCGTGGTAAGCCTCCTCCCATTCCTTGCTGACGTGGTTGAAGATGCGCTCGCGCTGTGTCTTGCCCTTCCAGTAGGGGATGACCTCGCGCTCATAGGTGTCGATGTCCTCCTGCGAGATGGTATAGCGCTGCAGCTCGCGCTCGTTCAGCGTATGCAGGTCCTCTACCGAGTGGCAGGTCAGTTCGGGGAACGTCGGCACGGCCTTCGGCTTCGGTCCGCGCTCGCCTACTATCAGCTCGTCGGGGCCGATGTAGATGGTCTTCTTCTTGCAGATTTCGTAGAAGTTACGGGCACGCAGCACAGGTGTCGGCATTGTGCCGTAGTTCTCCTTATAGAACGCCGTCTCAATCAGCGCCCGCTCTATCGAGAGCGTCGTCGGCGTGTCGAAGTTCTGCTGGCGCAGGCGGCGTATGCGGTCGTTCATGCCGCCCAGGTTTTCAGGGTGTTTGATGGTGTAGTTCATTTATTGCATTTTTGCTTTATAGACTTCCTCGATGGTCATGGGCTTCTTGATGGTGCCAAGGAGGCGGGCACCATCGTTGGTCATCACGTAGTTCAGCTCGTTGCGCAGACCGGTGAAGTCGCGCCAAGGGCCAAGCTTGTCGTAGCAGATGAAGTCGCGGAACTGTCCTTCGGCCTGCCACTTGTCCATCAACTCGGGAATGAAGTAGATGCCCGGCTCGATGGTGAAGACGAAGCCTGGCTCCAACGGACGGGCCAGTCGCAGCGACTTGAAGCCGAACTGCGTACTCTTCGACAAACCCTCGGCATAGCCCACATACTGCTCGCCAAGGTTCTCCATATCGTGGACGTCGAGGCCCACCATGTGGCCCAGGCCGCAGGGGAAGAACAGGGCGTAGGCACCAGCCTCGGCGGCCTCGGCAGGATCGCCTTTCATCAGACCCAGTTCCTTCATGCCACGGGCAATCTCCGTAGCGGCAGCAATGTGAGCCTCGCGGAAGGGCACACCCACCTGCAACTTGTCGACGGCAGCCCAAAAGCTGCGCAGGTGGATATTGTAAACCTCGGCCTGACGATCAGTAAACTGCTCACCCACGGGCATCGACGACGAAAGGTCGCCAGCATAGTGCGCGCGAGTCTCGGCTCCGGCATCGAGCAGGAAGATGTCGCCGTCCTTCAGGTCATGGATAAATCCGTGGTTATGGAGCACCTGCCCCTGTACGGTGGCGATAGTGGGGAAAGCCAACGCGCCGCCTGGACGGCAGGCCACCTCTCCAACGACTGCGGCCACCTCGCTCTCATGGATGCCGGGGCGGACGGTGCGGTAGGCGGCCAAGTGCATCTTCGTGCTCAGGTCCACCGACTCCTCTATCAGCCGCAGTTCCTCCTCGTCCTTGTGGTTACGCTGGCTGACGATGGCCTTGATGAAAGGCACGCTGGCCTTCGCGGGCTGTGCGGCAGGCTCCACGCCTAAGAGTTCCCACAGCCATACGCGGTGGTCGCCACGGTAGGGCGGCAGAAAGTGGACGGACTTCCCTTTGACGATTGTGGCCAGCTCGCTCATGGGCCGGACATCGGTAATGCCCACGGTGGCGGCCAACTCGCGGAGCGACGGCATCGTGCCTGTCCAGACGATGTCGTCGATGGTCAGCTCGTTGCCGAAGATGATTTCCTGGTCGTTGTCGACGTCGATGACGGCGGCCAGTCCGGCGTAGTCCAGACCGAAGAAATAGAGGAACGTCGAGTCCTGACGGAACCGATAGGTATTGTCGGCGTAGTTCATTGCTGCCTCGTCGTTGCCGAGGAAGAGCAGCAGTCCGCTGCCCATGTCGCGCTTCAACTGGGCGCGGCGGCGGATGTAGGTTTCCTTACTTATTTGCATATTGGTGGTGTTATGATGTTTTCTAAGCTTTGTCGGGCCATGCTCTCGGCCAAGGAATTGAGCGCGGAGCATTCGTCGCGGGAGATGCGGTGAGCGTGAGGGGAACCGCTGGAAAGGGTGAGCAACAGCAGGTGGCCATCGGAGCAATGGTCAACCAGCTCGCCAGCAGGCTTATGGTAGTCCGTGAAAGGTTCTACGCACAGCTGGATGCAGAAGAGACCTTCGCGGAAAGCCTCATCGCGCACCCGCTTCTCGTATTCGCTGATGAAAGGACTGATGAGGACGGCCCCGCGGCGGGCAGCGAGGATGCAGCCGTTCATGTAGTCGCGGCGCTGCTGGTCGGTGAAATAGCGGCGCACATGAACCGCCACAAGGGGCGCATCCAACAGCCGCACCTGACCGATGGCCGAGAAGCTCCAGTAGGCGAAGCGCACGCTCCGCTGGACGACAAAAAGGTCAGGATGCTGGCGGCGAAGCATGAGACGACGCGGATTGTCGCGGACGTAGTCGATCATGTTCTGCAGCTGGCCCTCGTGCAGCAGCAGGCGGTCGTGGTATCCCTTTTCCCAGAGGGGGCGCAGAGGGGCGCTCCGGCCGCTTTCTGCGCGCGAATCCGCGCTACACGGAACCGCCGCCCCCTGGTCCAGTGCCCCGCATATTTGCGGGGAAACGCTGTTAAAGGCCCTGGTACAGCCAA
>JAEEGJ010009212.1_pt1 | contig 26620 bp, 20 predicted proteins | sample 8958761 | NCBI WGS metagenome assembly JAEEGJ01 (sample SAMN16246546, study PRJNA631951) | gut metagenome | biome: gut microbiome; feature: rumen; material: RS-attached | host: Bos | place: Iran: Karaj | collected 2018-10 | reverse complement strand
CCAGATTTGTCAGAATATATGCTTGACTTTGGTTATTCATCTGAGAGAGCAACGGCATGGTCTTTTGTATATAGTCCTTTCCTTTTTTATACTCACCTTTTCGATAATATGCGTTGGCTGCATGTTCCAATCCACGAGCAATCAAGATGGTGTCATTTAATTGGATTGCGTCTTCCAAGAATTTCATGGCATAAACTAACATCAGATCATGATATTTAGCTTCATAGTTCACCATACAAAGGCTCTCATGGTACTTTGACATATAGAACAGGTCGTGGTTGTGAACGGCAAGTTCCTCTCCTTTCCTTAATAATAGCAGAGCCTCCTCATGCTTTCCCTGCTCATAGAGGGGCATTGCCAGATAATAATAGGATCGGCATAGCAGGGACGGATTGTTGCTCTGCTCATAATATCGGACTGCCGAGCGCATCAGACTGTCGGCAGGAACGGGCTGGTAGCATTTGTACCTTGCCTGCGTCAGTAACAGGGTATAGTAGGCACGGCTTGACTCATCACCCTTGTCCATGACATCTGGGATTCCCTCCAGAAGACGGAGGGCGGAGTCTGTATGCTGCTCCATCAGACTGTCAGCCTCAACCAATTGCCGCTCATAGGCAGACTGTCTGTCGCATCCTGCCAGCACGATGACATAAAAGAAGAGAAGATACCCCAAATGTTTCATGTCTGCAAAGGTACGTCTTTTATCTCATTCAACAAAATGATTGGACAGGAATGTGGAGCTTTTAGTCATCGACGAAGTCGCTTGCCAGAGCAAGAGTCCCACCATTTCCCTACACGTAATTTTTAAAACCCTTGTCACCGTTGCCGCCTTGCAAAAGTATTTGATTGTCAAGGGATTGTCGGTAACAACATAGCGGCAACGGTGACAACGATATCTCCTATGAAAGTAAATTCAGTGTGTTTACTCAGTAAATTCAGTGTGTTTACTTAGTAAATTCAGTGAGTTTACTCACCACCTTCCCGTTGACAACCTCGAAACGACGGTCGAACTCCTCACGGGTGCGGCTCCAACGGTTGTGGCTCCACAACCAATAAGCGGGTGTCCTTCGGATACTCTCCTCCAACAACTGATAGTAGATATCCGTCAACTTAAACTCCTCTAATTGCTGAGGCTCTTGGGAGATCAGTTTGAACGTAGCCTCATAATACCCCCGGCGGACACGTTGTACGTCGAGATAGAACACGACATGATTGAATTTCCGCATGATACGCTCGGCACCCGTCAGTACGGGAGTGTCGTGATGCAGGAAGTCTACCCAGTGGTGGATATTAAACCAATTAGGTTTCTGGTCGGAGATATAGCCGATGATGGAGATCTGTCCTGACTGTCTGAGTTCCAGGATCTTACGGAGGGTGTCAGCCATAGGGATACATTCAGCGCCCAGTCGCTGACGTAAGCGCAGGAAGAGCTGGTCCACCCCTTTGTTCTCGATGGGATGATAGATCTGTGCGCATTGGACTTTGGGAGAAATCCATAATGACAGGGAGGTGACCCATTCCCAGTTGCAGTAATGACCTAAGTAAACACCGATGGATTGTCCATTGTCAAAGAACGGATCCAGCAGCTCCGTACCTTTGAACACCATCCGCTTCCTGATATTCCTCTTGCTGATAGTCAGCAGTTTCATGCTCTCCACGATATAGTCGCAGAACCACTGGTAGAAGTCCCGCTCGATAGCCTTTAGCTCCGTCTCAGATTTCTCAGGGAAAGCACTTGCCAGATTCTTCCGAACCACCTTCACACGATATCTTCCCACATGGTATATCAGGAAATAGAGCATGTCAGAGAAGAGATAATGTACCCAGAACGGCAGTAGTGAGACAGGGTAGCACACAGCCATCAGGAGATAGTACGAGAATTTCATCAGCAAATGGTTTTATGTGCCACAAAGGTAGTTAATTCAAAGTGAATGAGCAAATAATTAAGTCAATTTTTGTCAAATTGCTAAAAAAACACTATTTTTGCATCCATAAGTTCATAGGCATGTCGAAGAAGCGCAAGATATATTATTTGCTCCATAGTGGAAAGAACAGCAAGGTGAAGTTCTTTATAAAGGCATATATACGGCAATGTGTTCCCGGATGGGTCACCCGCCGCTTGCTGGGGAGCAAACTGAAACAGTTACAGTCGCGTGATGACAAGGAGGAGATCCTGCGGAGGGTTGACTATTATTGTAAGCTGACTCCCGAGACATCCTATGACCATGAGGGATTCAACAAGACGGCAGTCAGTCTCAAGGACCAGTCTGTCATCCAACCCAAGGTGTACTATTTCGACGCGATGGATACGGCACGCTATTTCGACCAGCGTCTTCGTTGGATCCTGAAACCAGGTGATGTCGCAGACCTACAAGCGTTACCCACCATTTTGAAGAGTCGTCCCATAGGGGATCACAACCAATGCTCTGTGGTGCTGAATCTTAACAAGGTGCGTCATTTTCTGTTTGTCAACGATCCCAGACCTTGGCGTGAGAAACGAGACATGGCGATATTCCGCGGGGATGTGGGTAACCCCAAGGATGGGAATGTCAAGCCCAACAGGGTTATTTTTATGAACCGTTGGTACGGGCACCCCCTTGTGGATGCGGCATCTATCGACTCCATAGAGGGTCATCCGGAATGGCAACGAGAGAAGATGACGATAGGGGAGCATCTGGACTATAAGTTCGTGATGTCCCTTGAGGGCAATGATGTCGCCTCTAATCTCAAATGGGTGATGTCGTCCAACTCGATAGCCGTTACCCCCCGTCTGACCTGTGAGACCTGGTTTATGGAGGGGACACTGATTCCCAACTATCATTATATAGAAGTGAAACCCGATTTCTCCGATCTGGAGGAACGCCTGACCTACTATATCCAGCACCCGGAGGAAGCAGAGGCTATCATCCGGCATGCCCATGAGTTCGTGGCTCAGTTTATGGACCCCAAGCGTGAGCGACTCATCTCCCTCCTGGTCTTGAAGAAATATTTCGATGTAACAAACGCAGCCCTATGATATTCGCAAGAGACAAGTCCCAGATGTGCAACAACCTGTTACAGTATGCCCATGTCTATGCGTGGGGCAGGGAGCATGGTCGTAAGGTCATCTCGATGCGTTTCAGTTACAAATACCAATATTTCAAGATCTGTCATACGAACCTGACAGGTTTTGGCTGGTATCTGCTGGCGAAATACCTTGCCGCCCTCAAGGTCCTGCCTACAGCCAGTTTCAAAAGGAGAGACTGCGACCGTGAGGCGTTGGAGCGTAAGATGCTCAGACACAGGCATATCGTCGTCAGTGGCTGGTTCGTGCGCTACTACGACTTGTTCTTGAAATACAGGGATGAGATCTGCGACCTCTTCACGTTGGACGAGCCATACACGACTCCTGTCAAAACAAAAATGCAGGAGGCAGAAGACATCTTACATCAGACATCTCACATCTCACATCTTCGTCTGGGTGTCCATATCCGTCGTGGCGACTATGCCGAGTGGCGTGACGGACAGTTCTATTTCGACAATGCGGTCTATGCGGCACATATCAACCGCTTTGCGGAGATGCATCCAGACCAGAAAGTTCATGTCTACCTCTCTACGAATGACCCGGGGGTGTCTGCGACAGACTTCCAGCAGCTTTGTCCTCAAGTGGTCATCCATCATCTCCAGGGCAGTGCCCCGGAAGACCTGTTCATGCTCTCGGAGTGCGACTATCTGATAGGTCCTCCCAGCACCTTCTCCTTAGTCGCCGCGATGTATCGGGACATCCCCCTTTATCGCATGGATACGGCTGATGCGTCACAAATGACAGAGGAGGGTTTCAAACTGTTTGCTTATTGGTTTCAGAATATGGTGTAGATATGTCCCAGCTCCGTAAGATAAGATACCGTTTGTTCTCATGGTGGAGGTTTCCTGATCTGGAACCTTCCAAGGAACCCATTGACGTGGTAATACCCATCATAGCCAAAGACCTTCATATCCTGCCCCTTTGTCTGGAGGGCGTCAGGAAATGTGTGGCTCATCCTATCCAGGAGATCTATATCGTGGCACCAGCCCAGCAGGAGATCCTGGACTTCTGTAAGGAGCACCGTCTGCAGTTCGTCGATGAGACCACTATCTTCGGATTCAGTCCTAAGGAGTTGGATATCCAGTATATCAGCGAGAAGGGTGAGGTCAGGGACCGCAGCGGCTGGTTGTTTCAGCAACTGGTAAAATTAAGCGGTAAGGTAGGTACTTGTCAGCATTATCTTTGTATTGACGCCGACCATGTGCTGATTCATCCGCATGTGTTCTTGACGAAAGAGAATAAGACGGTCTTCTATATGAGTTATGAGGAGCACCAGCCTTACTATGACAATATCCATCGCCTGATACCTGACCTGCCTCTGGATACCCTGTCGTATGTCGACCATAAGATGTTGTTTGACAAGGAGCAGCTGGAAGCGTTACATCAGACATTAGGGGGCGAGGAGTGGGTCAAGACCATCCTTGAGAACTATGACCGTCATAGTCATGCGGGTTTCTCGGAGTTTGAGCTATATGGCAACTTCGTCAAGGAGAAAGTCAGACGTCCTTGGTTACAGAAAACGTTGCGTTATACGAGACTTGCCGACTACGAGACACTTTGTCGTCAGTGGAAAGGCTCGCGCTGGTCGGTGACCTTTCCTGATTACATGAATAAATAGGAATTAGCGGTCACCTGTGAGCAAAGCGTATAACTTGTGTATCTTCTCATCAAGGAAGTAGGCTAATGACACGCAAAAGACGACCACCACAAGGGGAATGACAAGGTACGCCACCCAGCACCCGAACGTACTTCCTGTGTTGACAATCACATATCTTTGTAACACATGGACGAGGAAATAGTGGGTGGCATAAAGGAAGAAGGAATACCTGTATATTCTGTGGGAGCCGAAATGCATGACTTTGTCGAGGAGGTCATAGATCCCGATATAGAAGAAGACGGACGACCATTGTCTTAGATTGACCATCAGCATCGTGTCGTGCTGATGACTGAGATAGACGGTGACAGGGAAGCTGACCAATGCCAGCAGGGTAACCCATAAGGGTTGTGCCTTGAATAGATAGTCGTTATAGTGGATTCCTAATAATGCTCCCATCATATAGATAGACATCCATACCAAGGGACTGGCAAACGGATGGTGGAAGGCGATTCCGATGATAAGGAAAATGATGACGGAGGTGACTGCTATACGCAGGTCACGTGCCAGATAGTAGAAGACGGGAGCCGCTATCGCATAGACGATGATGACACCCACGTACCACAAGACCGTATATTTGCAGGCGAAGATGTTTCCTATCACTTCTGTGAGGGAGTCGAAAGAGTAGTTGTTGCTGATATACCGCTCACCGGTATAATAGATGAGCAGGAACCATGCGCATGCCCCGAGGATATTCCAGATGACATAAGGGATGACGAGTGAGTGGAATCTTGTTTTCAGTTTTTCCAGATAGTTGCCCATGTGGAAGTTGCGGAAGAACAAGAATCCCGTAATCAGGAAGAAAGGCGCTACGGCATCCTGTCCGATCTCATTGAAGATGGAGAGTTGGTGAAAATAGTCGGGTACCATCTCCCATTTGGGTAGCCGGGAGTGTGTCCATACGATGGCAAGCATCATGAAGAAGGACAGGTTCTGGATCTTTGTCGAGCGTTGTGTTTTCATTTATCTCACCTCCATGACTAATCTGAATCCTACTTCCATCCTTCTGCGACGTACGTCGTACATAAAACGGTTGGTGACCCTGCTGTAACGTGCGTCACAGTCGTAGGAGCCTCCCCGCATCACATGGAAATTGCCAGAGGGCTTACTCGTTGGTGTCTTACGGTACCAGTCCTCACAGAACTCCCACACATTACCAGACATATCATAGAGTCCCAGCTCGTTGGGCTTGAGTTGTGCCACCCGTTTATGATGGTCGTCAAAGTCGTGGGTCAGCGTATAAGCGACCTCATCAGGGTTGTTGCTGCCAGCATAGAGATAACCTTTCGACTGGCGTCCTCCTCGTGCGGCATATTCCCATTCTGCCTCTGTCGGCAGTCGGAAATGCCTGCCACTCATTTTGTTGAGTCGTACGATGAATTCCTGGATCTGCTCGTAGGTCACATACTCCACAGGCATATCGGCACCTTTCTGCTTGGAGCGGTTCTTGTGCATCACCACTTCCCACAGGGCTTGGGTCACCTCTGTCTCTCCGATATAGTAGTCACCGACCGTTTCTTGGTGTCTTACCTCGTCAGCATCGGCAAGGGTGTCCTGTGGTAAGGCTCCCATCATAAAACGACCGCCCTCGACAAGTCGCATCTTGTAAGTGACACCTTTCACTTTTAAGATACGCAGGTTCGATTTTGACTGTGCCTGTGTGCCTAATGGCAGCAACAGCATCAGCAAAGGCAGTATAACTTTTAACTCAATCTTCTTACATCTTACATCATCCATCAGACATCTGTCAGGTCCCACTGCCCACCAGATCATTCTGAGCCAGCAGAAGAAATAGGTATAGACATCCAGCCAGAAGGTGCGGTGGATGAAGTTATGCAACCATGCGGGACAGAGCACGTCCGTTGGGAGAATCATGTAGTTGACGACCAGCGACCAGAACAGGGTCCAGTCTATCCAGTTGCGCTTGGGCTGCAACCAGAATGCCATGACGTAGAAAGGCAGACAGATGATATAGGTGTGGGTCTCCGGACAGTCGCTGAAGAGGATCATAAAACCGCTCAATACGCCCAGAGCCTGTACACGGAAGCGGAAATCACTCCATCTTTTGTACCGCCAGAAGAAGAGTACTGCCAATATCGCTAATACCACGACCTGCACCAGACGGTAGTTGGGTAGCAGGAAGGGTTTGAGACCTACGGCAAAGAGGATGCCGATATAGTCGGAGTCGCTGTGATGGGAGGCTATCATGTCGAACATCTGCTGATAGAGCACGAAGACATTGTCGAAGTTGGTGTTGACAGCGGGCAATAGCAGGAAGAAGGCTCCGCAGAGGATGGCATAGCCGAAGTTACGAAGGGTCTTCGGATAGCAGAACAGGATGGCAAGCTCGGCAGCTCCGTAGATCTTCGTCGTGGCAGAGAGCATGATGAGGAACACCGCCCAGAAGCCCTTGCCTCGCTCCAGCAGGATAAAGGCGAAGAGGTAGATATAGGCGACAATGATATTATGCTGATAGCAGAAGACGGTTTGCAGCACTACCGACAATAGGAATACGAAGATATACAGCTTATACTTGTCAAGTTGTTGTGGCAACCATTTGATGGCTAGTGAGAAAAGGGTGTAGTTGCCGATGTTCCACACATAGGGTCCCAACCACCACGGCAGGTAGAAGATAGGGGCGAAGAGGACGCTGAACACAGGGGAGTAGAGGAAATAGATCTGATGTGCCTGGGCATATTCCAGGTTATAGGGCGAGAGCCCTTCCCAGAACATACGGGTGGAGTCCTGGTAGTCGAAATAGTTGGTGTTACGTCCGCGGAACACCTCCACAGAGGTGGCGATGAGGACGACCAGTAGTCCTAAGCCCCACCAGAAATACTTATTCGAGAAGATTTTTTTAGTCATTCGAAATTCAGTTTCTCGTCAATGATATAAGAAGGACGGTGCTTCACCTCGTCGAAGATGCTACCGATATACACAGCGATGATGCCCATGACAGAGATCATGATGCCGGCGATGAACCACATGGAGACGAACAGTGTCACCCAACCGTTGACGGGTGTGTCCCTCACTATGGTCTTGATGACGAGTCCCAGGGCGGCGATAATGGCAAGGAGGGTGATGACGACACCGAAGTAGACAATCAGTCGTAACGACTTGGTACTGAAGGATACCGCTGTCGTCACGGCGAGCTCGATACGCTTGCGCATGGAGTATGACGACTCCTTGCCGTCTGTCCGCTCGTCATGGTTGACGAATACCTTTGCCGTCTTGAAACCCACCCACTGGTTCATCAACGGGTAGTAGCGGCGATAGTCACCCATCTGTGCCATCGCGTCAATCACCTTACGGCGATAGATGGCGAACTCAGCGAGCGACTCGTCCTGCTTGGTGTCTGTCAGGAAACCCATCAGTTTGTTGAAGAGATGCGACCCTTGTGTCATGAAGAAATTGTCAGGACGGTTCTGCCGACTGGCGAACACGATGTCGTAGCCCTCCTGTATCTTCTCGTAGAGGTCTTTGATCTGGGCGGGCGGGTTCTGCAAGTCACAGTCGAGGGTCACCACATAGTCACCTGTCGACAGGTCGAAGCCTGCGTTCAACGCATACTGCTGTCCGAAGTTACGACTCAGGAAGACGCCCTTCACCCGTTTGTTCTTCCGACAGATCTCCGTGATAATCTCACGACTGTTGTCGGGACTATGGTCTTCCACCAGGATAATCTCATAGTCGGTGGTCAACTTACTCACCGTTTCCTCTATCTGCCTCACCAACTCTTCCAACAGGGTAGGGGCTCCATAACATGGACTGATAACTGATATTTCCATATATCTCTAATCTTTCAACTTTCAACACTCAACTCTCAACTCTCACCTCCCGGTAGTCCTTCGTCAGCATCTCATAGCATAGTTTCAGCCAGATGACGGTAACGGGTAATGCCTTCAGGGCATAGGGCTGTACGAACTCCTTACGCAGATAGGCTGGGAAGAGGTCGCTGGGCGACATGCTCGACAGGATGAAGGCGAACACCAACAGGAAGATGTCCCATCCGTTGCGTTGCCAGGGGGCTGCCGTATACCAGATGACGATACCGATGAAGGGGGTGATATAACCACTCGACTCACTGCCTGTCGAGAACAGGATGATGAACATCATCACGGAGGCAAGCAGGGTCTGACGGAACGCCACATTCTTGTATTGTCCGATACGCAGGTAGGGGAGTGCGAACAGCAGCAGACCAGGCAGGATCAGCCACAGGTTGTTGAACTCCAAGCCCGTCACCCGATGCGCCATTCCCAATAGGGAGATATTCTGCATGATAGACCCGGCATTCTGGGCGTTCTTGTTCATGAGCGAGATATACCACTCATGATACTGGCTGACGATATAGTCCCACCCGTGGAAGAAGGGCATGGGGGCTAAAAACATCACCACAGCCCAGAACAGCAGTCCTCCAATCAGCTTCCCCTTGTGCTTGGAGAAGAAGAAGAACGCCAGCCCCACGATGCTGTATGCCTTCACGAAGGTACCCAGCATGATAAAGAACGCCGCCCAGATGTCTTTCTCCTTCTCAATGAGATAGTAGGCAAGCAATATGGTTGCGGCAATGGCGATATTGAACTGTTGCATGAAGAGTGCCGTCAGCATCTCATGGGCACAGAACCACAGGATGAACACCTGTTGGTATTTCGTGAACTGTGACTTGCGGATAGCCCAGTATAGGAACAGGGTCAAGGCGATGCCCCAGAGTAACAGTCCCAGCCATTTAGGACCGATGGCGAAGGGAGCGAAGAGGAGCGAGAAGAAGGGACCGTAATGGTGCATGTCACCATACTCCTCCGGATTGGGCAGATACAGGTTCCAGCCTCTCACCGCGTTCCAGAACGAGCCCCGGTAGATCAGATAGTTATTGGCACGTGTCATCTTTGCCAGCCACATGACAATGGGCAGGATCATCCACAGTCCGAACAGCGTGCGGTAGTCGCTGAAGAACGGTTTTGAAAAGAACTCTCGAATCTTATTCATCATGTTTAAAATGCTTGAAGACGAAACGGACGAGGAGGAAATTGGTGGGGACGGCGATGGCGTAGACACCTAAGGGGGCTACCTCCTTGCTCAGACCGACCCACAGCCAGAAGTTCAGGAGGGCGATCTGCAGACAGTAGTTGAACAGGTGGGCACCTCCGAACCCGACCCCGTTGCGCTTGGTCGTCTTCTCATGGAAGGTGAAGTGCGCCGTCAGGTAGTAGTTCACCAGGAAACTCAGTCCGTAACCGATCGTATAGGCGATATTCACGTTCATCCAGTGCTGCAGCACCCAGTAGATGCCGTAGTGGAGCGCGGTGGAGATGACCCCCACGATACCGAAACGCAAAACCTCGCCTAAAGTGTCTTTTTTCATATTCTGTTTGCAAAAGTACGAAATATTTCGTAACTTTGCAAAAATAATTGCTATAAGACGATGATTCCATTTAACAAGCCCTATTGTTCCGGTCGTGAACTGGACTATATCAAGGAGGTGTGTGGCTCCATGACGATGTCGGGAAATGGTGATTTCACCAAACGCTGTCATGCGTTCTTCGAGAAACGTTACGGTTTCAGGAAATGCCTGCTGTGTACCTCTGGTACGGATGCCTTGGAGATGTGTGCCATGCTCTGTGACTTACAACCTGGTGACGAGGTGATCGTACCCTCCTATACCTTTGTGTCGTCTGCCATCGCCTTCCTCCGTGAAGGTGCCAAGGTGGTGTTTGCCGACAGCGGCGCCTCTAATCCCAATATCACCGTGGACACCATCCGTCCCCTCCTCAACGAGCGTACGAAGGTTATCGTTGTGGTACATTATGCGGGTGTCGCCTGTGACATGGACGCCATCATGGCGCTGGCTGAGGAGCATCACCTCCTCGTCGTCGAGGACGCGGCACATTCCATCGACTCTTTCTATAAGGGTCGTCCCCTTGGCAGTATCGGTCATCTGGGGGCTTTCTCCTTCCATGAGACGAAGAACATCAACTGTGGCGAGGGTGGCATGCTCGTCGTCAATGATGAGCGTTTTGTCCGTCGCTCTGAGATTATCTGGGAGAAAGGTACCAACCGTGCCGAGTTCTACCGGGGGATGGTCAATAAATACGGGTGGTGTGACATCGGTTCCTCGTTCCTCCCCTCTGAGTTCAATGCCGCCTTCCTGTGGGCACAACTCGAGCAGTTGGACGACATACAGGGGAAGCGTCTCCGTATCTGGAAGATTTACGACAGTATCCTGCGTGGGAAGGTCGAGGAGAAAGGTGTCCAGTTGCCGGAGATCCCGTCCTACGCCACGAATAACGGACACATGTATTACCTCGTGTGCCCCACTTTGGAGTTCCGCACGAGACTGATGGCGTTCCTCAAGGAGCATGACATACAGACGACGTTCCACTACCTGCCGCTCCACTCCAGCGCATACTATAAAGACCAGTTCCGGGGTGAGCCTCTCGTCCATTGCGACCATTATGGCGACTGCCTCGTGCGTCTGCCTCTCTACTATGAGTTGAGCGATGAGGACGCTACCCGTGTGGCACAGCTGGTGCTGGAAGGGGTGAATGGTTAAGGGTTCATGGTGAATGGTTAATGGAGAATGGTTAAGGGTTGACTGAGATGATTATCGGTTTCGACGCAAAGCGCATCGTGCGCAACGGTACAGGGTTAGGCAGCTATGGGCGTACCCTTGTCAACGACCTGCTGCGTCGTCATGACCCTGATATGCAGTACCTCCTCTATGCCCCCGACGAGGGCAGGGACGACCTGCGTAACCAGATCATCGAGGGTGCCACTTTCCGCTATCCCGCCGCCCCATTTTTCTCCCGTCTTCTCCCCCTCAACAGGGGGAGTCAGAGAGGGTCTCCCCTCTGGCGTTCCTATGGTATTGTCAACGACCTCCTGCGTGATGGTGTGCAGCTCTACCATGGACTTAGTGGCGAACTGCCCATCGGTATCCGTAAGAAGGGTATTCGGACGGTGGTCACCATCCACGACCTCATCTTCCTACGTCATCCAGAGTATTACCACTGGATAGACACCAGACTCTATGCCTGGAAGTTTCGTAAGACACTGCAGGAGGCTGACCGTATCATTGCCATCAGCGAGCGTACTAAACAGGATATCATGGAGTTGGGGAATGTCTTTGAGGAGCGCATCCGACTCATCTATCAGAGTTGTGCACCTCGTTTCTCTTCCACCTTCTCAGAAGCGGAGAAACAACAGGTTCGCAGTTATTACGACCTCCCCGAGCGCTTTGTCCTGAACGTGGGTACCATCGAACGTCGTAAGAATCTACTCCTTGCTGCCAAGGCATTGGAACTGCTGCCCTCTGATATTCACCTCGTCTCAGTGGGACGACAGACCAAGTATGCGCAGGAACTGCCCCAGAACAACCGCATCCACCTGTTGAGCGGTGTCCCTGATACAGACCTCGCCATTATCTATAGTCTTGCCGAGGCTTTTGTCTATCCCTCCCGTTACGAGGGTTTCGGCATCCCCATTATCGAGGCTATTGCCGCAGGGCTCCCCGTTGTCGCCTGTACCGGTTCCTGCTTAGAGGAGGCAGGCGGTCCCGATTGCCTGTATGTCGACCCCGATGATGTCGAGGGTATGGCTGCAGCCATCCTCTCCAGTCTCTCCGATGCTGACGGCAGGACTGCGCGCATCCAAGCCAGTCAACAGTACATCAGGCGCTTCCGTGGCACCGATGTCGCCTCGCAAGTACTGGATGTTTATCGGGAGTTACTCTAACTGATTAACTCCTTATTTAATCATGATTTTCTTACCATTCTTGATGACCAAGCCTTTGTAGCCCTCGGTCACACGCTCGCCTGCCAGATTGTAGGTGGCATTGTCGGTGTCTCTTACCTCTTCCGTCTTGCTTCTTACGTCAACGATACCCGTAGGTGTGGCCTCCGTACTGGCATCGAAGCTGATGACACCGTCTTGCTCCTTGATGTTGAAGAGGTTGATAGCCGCTCCCTTTTCGTTCCATACCTCATTGGTGGATGGCGACAGGTTGGCTGTGCTGATAGGACTGCGGCCCAGCAATTGCACACACTCCTGTCCTACGAAGTTGTTTGGCTGGTTCTTGGTGAAACTCTGGGGGTCGGATGTATCGATGCGCCAAACCAGCAGACCATGCTTTGGCAGCGTCCTGTCCCATCCATCTTTCTGGCGGTTCTCCACATAGAACACCTCCCCTTCCTTTGCCGACTTCACGATATAGGCGGTGTTGTTGGTATGGAAGGGTTTCAGCTGATAGTTGCCAGCCTTGTCCAGTACCGTGATGGTCTCGTCTGCCATTCCCAGCACATGACGCTCGAAGGCGCTGTAGCCCACCGGTGCCAGTCCATGCTCAAAGTCACTACCTTCATCCATGACATCATAGCCGAGTGGTGTCTCCGCAGTTGGAAGACTGCCATTGGTCTGGTAGTGGTCGGCAAGTCCTAACACATGGCTGAACTCATGACACATGGTACCGATGCCGTCAAGATAGGCATGCTTGTCGGCTTCAGCCTCTCTGTCCAGAATCTCCATACTGCAGGCATAGCGTCCGAACTTCTTGCCGTTATACAGGGGGAAGCCATACTTTTCCGACCTGCACTGCGTGTCGGTATCGTTTATCTTCTTCGAGAAGTCGTCGGCATGGGGCCACATCAACTTCGGGTTATTGCCCACCACATAACTGCCATATCCTGCGAAGATGACATATACCAAATCGATGAAACCGTCGTTGTTCAGGTCGTAGTTGCTGAAGTCTACCTTGTCCTTTAACTGCTCCATCACCGCCTTCAAGATGTTGACGCAATTAGCATCAAATTCCGCTCTTGCTTTACCATTCTCGTCCTTTGGCCAGGGATACAGGCAGGAATAGTCGATGGTGATAGGTCCCACCACGTCGAAGGTAGGGTCGAAGATTCCCATGGAGTTGTCATAGAAATAGTCACGCACACTGCCTCTGATCTCATAGGGATATACTGTCTTCGAGGCATCTTTATAGTTCTTCTCACTGGTCAGCTTCTTATAGAATGCCGCCGGGTCATTGATCTTAAACGACCGGTCGTTCCAGTTACATAACACCACCAGTCCCTTGAAATTATTATAGTCGACACGCTCAGACAAGGTGCCAGGGGTGATGGCACGGTGCTGCCCACCCTGCAGACTCCCAGGGTTGAGGCGGTACATCTTGCTCACCAGCTTCTTCCATCGCTTGCCGGCCTCCGACATCGGGGCACATACCATCTTCTGGCTGCCTTCGAGGAACATCCTCTCCTTGGCAGTGCGCCGGTCGGCATCCTTTGCCACGAACGGTGTTGCCTTCAGGTCACCATTCTCTACCGTGGCGTAGCGGTAGAAACCGTCATCACCCTTGACGACCGTATAGCCGTCTGTGGTGGTCATAAAACTATGGAACTCGTCACCCTGCATCACCAGTGCCACCGTCGTCCCGTCTGGTTGTTTCACGTCAAGAGGAACCTTGTATCCCGGACGTGCCGTCAGTACTGTTGCCTGCAGCAGTACCAATACCCATAAGATAAATCTTTTTCTCATATTCTTTAATTTTCTGCAAAGATAAAGAGATTTTTGGAAAACACAATGTTTTAAAATAAAAAAACATTAATGAGATAGACCTCGAAATCTACCGTGAATTGGGGTAAATAGGCGAAAAAATCGCTTTTTTTGTTGTATATTTCCTTTTTTTTCGTATCTTTGCGCACGGAATATTACTATTGACTGAATAAAAGGTGGAGAGAGACAGCATACGTAAGGTACTGATGGGACTCTTGTTACTCGTTTCCCTTCCGTCAAGCGCAGAGCGGTTCGTGTTTACTACGGCATGGACGGCACAGGCGGAGTTTGCCGGTTATTATGCCGCCAAGGAGAAGGGTTTCTATCAAGCTGAGGGTCTCGATGTCGTCATCCAGCACCCGTCACTGAACACCTCCGTCCTCTACCGTCTGCAACATGATCATAGTGACGGCTTCATGCTCACCCTGATGTCTGCCATCGACTTCATCTCACAGGGTGTCCCCATGGTGAATATCTTCCAGGACTCCATGAACAGCAGTAACATGCTGATAGCACGCTGGGGGGCTGACCCGCTGAAACTCAAGGGTAAGAAGGTGGCAGTCTATAGTACCGACCTTAACTATTCCGTCTTTTTTCTCAACCATTATAAGAAACTAAACTATGAGTGGGTGCGCTTTACCAGCCAGATCAACCTCTTCCTTTCCGGTGCCGTCGACGCGATGATGGCATTGAGCTATAACGAGTACTACCAGTTGCTGCAGGCTGGGTTCAGGCTAGGCAGGGAGAACGTCTACCGCTTCAGCGAGCACGACTTCAACATCCAGGAGCAAGGGGTCTATGTGAGACCCGAATACTATAAGGATCACAAGGAGACATGCCGTAGGTTCGCCCGTGCCACCAGGAAAGGGTGGGAATGGGCTGCCACGCATCCTGAGCTGGCGCTCGATATCGTGATGAAATATGTGCGGAAATATAACTCTCCCACCAACCGCACCATGCAGCGCTTCATGCTGATGGAGGTGCTCCGCCTGCAACTCGACCGTGAGTCGGGTAAACGGGAGTTCCGCCTGCGCCCTGACATGGTGGAGAAGGCTAACCGCATGATGAGGGAGTGTGGCTTTATCAAGCGTACCGTGACATACCAAGAACTGATGGGGCAATGAGGAGCATACTGGGTCATATACGCCGTTCGTTGTCCACCCGCCTCAGCCTGTGGGTGGCGGTCATCGTCGCCGCCATCTTCGCCACGGTGTATAGCATGGTGTTCTCCGAGATACGTGAGGTGATGAAGGAGGAGGCTTTCAGCAAGGCGACGAAGACCCTGGAGGGCACCGTCCTGCATATCGACAACACACTGCATAGCGTGGAGGTGGCTTCCAATAACATGCTGTATAATATCGAGCAACACCTCGACAACCCTGACATGATGTTCGAACTGAGCCGGCAGACGCTGAAAGACAACCCCATCCTGACGGGCTGCAGCATCTCCTTCGACCCGTTCTACTACAAGAGCAAAGGGCAATATTTCTCTGCTTATTCATATAACGACGGTAACAACATACTGACAGAGCAGGAGGGAAATGAGGAGTACCAGTACCATACTATGGACTGGTACCTCATTCCTCGACTCCTGGACCGACCGTACTGGCTGGAGCCGTATAAGGAGGATGCCTCCGTGGGTATCATCGTCAACGATATCTTTACCTCTTACAGTCAGCCGATCCACGACAAGAGGGGTAAGACCGTAGGCACCTTCTCCGTGGATATCTGCCTCGACTGGTTCTCGGAGACGGTATCGGCGGCGAAGCCTTATCCTAACTCCTATAGCATCCTGCTGGGCAGGGGAGGCACCTTCCTCGTCCATCCTGACACGACCCGCCTGTTCTATGAGACGATCTTCACCCGCACCCTCGAGAAACCGGACTCCGCGCTGAGGGCGCTCGGTAATGCGATGCTGGACCGGGAGACGGGGCATAAGGAGATGGAGATAGACGGAGAGGACTGTTATGTGTTCTATAAACCGTTCAAGAACACGGAGTGGAGCGTGGCGATCATCTGTAAGGAGAGTGATATCATCGCCCCGTATGTCCGTATGAAATGGGCATACCTGTCGATCGCCACCATCGGCATCCTCCTCCTCGTCGTGTTCAGCAGCTGTATCGTCCGTAAAAACCTCCGACCGCTCCGGCACCTGACGAAGTCGGCACAGCGTGTCGCCAACGAGCATTTCAACGGTACCGTCCATGAGAGCCACCGCGTCGACGAGATCGGTCAGCTGGAGTCCAGCTTCAAGACCATGCAGCAGTCGCTGGCGGGCTATGTCGGGGAGATCAAACAGCAGACGGAGACGCTCGAGGGTCGTAACCGGGAACTGGAGGAGGCGTATGAGCGGGCTACACAGGACGAGCGTATGAAGACGTCGGTGGTACGTCACATGACGGGGCAGATGGCGGAGCCGGTGTCTCTTATCGTCAAGACGGCACAGGTCATCCATGACGGTGGACGACAGATGAGCGCTGACGAGTTACGGGCGAAGACAAGGGAAATGACGGATAACACGACACAGGTGACGGGACTCCTCGACGAGTTGCTGAAGACGGCTCAGGAGGAGGCGCACACCACAAAAGGAAAGGAGGGTGAGTCATGATCCTGCGATTCATCCGTAAGTCCCTGGCGTTCAGCCTGAGCCTCAGTATCCTGATGGGGACACTGCTCATCGTCCTCATCACGTTGGGGTTCCTCTATTTCCGCTCCCGACAACAGGTGCGGCAGGTGGCTATCGACGAGATGTCGCAGTCGCTCCATAACACCAGACTGCATATCCGTGGCGTGCTCAACGAGGTGGAGACGGCGACGATCAATACGGAATGGGCGGTGCTCCATGACCTGAACCCCGACTCTCTTTTCAAGATCTCACAACGCATCCTCCAGATCAACCCTAACCTCTACGGATGCAGCATCGCCATGGCTCCCGACTTCTTCCCCGCCAAGGGGCACTATTTCTCCGCCTACTCGTCGAATGAGGACGGACATATCATGACGGAACAGGAGGGTAACGACGACTATAACTACTTCGAGATGCCGTGGTATAAGTTGCCGATGACCACCCATAAGCCTTGTTGGATAGACCCGTACCATGACTTCAACAGTGAGGAGGAGACCTACGACAAGGAGATGATCACCACCTACAGCCGTCCCCTCGTCGGTGCTGACGGACGTTATATCGGTGTCATCTCCGCCGACCTCTCACACCGACGGTTGTCACAGCTGCTGGCAATAGATCCTCCCTATCCCAACTCCTATTACCTCCTCCTCAATCACGAGGGAAAACTCATCGCCTCGGGCAATGAGAACGCCACCCTCGACGACCTGCGGCGTGACGACTGCATGGTGGTCCATGAGACCGTGCTGCGCACCGGCTGGACGATCTGCCTCGTCTGTCCCAGATACGACATCTACAAGAACTTCCGCCAGCCGGAATACATCATCGGCGGCATCGTCCTCTTCGGACTGCTCCTCGTCTTCCTCGCCGGCTATATCGTCGTACGACTCGCCGTCAGCCCCCTGAAGCTCCTCGCCGACCAGACACAGCGTATCGCACAGGGCGACTATGACGAGCCACTGCCCAAGAGCAACCGTGTCGACGAGATAGGACAGCTCCAGAACACCTTCGCCGCCATGCAACAGTCCATCAGCGGCTATGTCTCCGACCTCCAGCAAGTGAGACAGCAGACCGAGGAGCGTAACGAGGAACTCGTCGTGGCGAAAGCCAAGGCAGAGGAGTCAGACCATAAGAAGACGGAGTTCATCCAAGAGCTCACCCACCAGATACGCACCCCGCTGAATATCATCAGCGGCTTCGCACAGGTGCTGCAGACAGACAGCGACAGCCTTGAGGACGAAGACCTCGACTCCATCTCCAAGGGCATCCTCCAGAACAGCAAGAGCATGGCGACGATCATCGAAAACCTCCATATCGTCTCCTCCCTTGAGGGTGCCACCAGTGTGGAACTCAACGACACCCTCCATGTCAACGGCATCTGCCAGCAGGCTATCGAGAGAGTCACCCTCATACACCCCCACACCGTCTCCCTCACCATGGAGACCCACCTCCCCGACAACTTCCTGCTGCGCACCCATCGCGCCTATCTGCTGAAGATCCTCAGCGAGCTCCTGGAGAACGCCAATAAGTTCACGAAGGTAGGACTCATCATCCTCCGTTGCCAGCAGTACGACCCCCGTTTCATCGAGATCACCGTCAGCGACACCGGACCAGGCATCCCGCCCGCCGACAGAGAGCGAATCTTCTCCCTCTTCACCAAGCTCAGCACCTTCAGCGAGGGCTTAGGACTCGGTCTTTACCTCACCCGCCGTCTCGCCCGCCTCATGGGAGGCGACCTCCGTCTCGACGACACCTATGTCGGAGGCACCCGCTTCATCCTCCAACTACCCGTCTAAAGGGTGATGCGGAGGTGGATGTCTATGTCTGTTTGTGAGGAGCCATTTATCTCCTTCCAGCTACTGGAAATCTTTTGGCGGTCGAAATAATTGGTGACACCTAACTTCACTATCATCAGGAGGTGCTTCCCTATCTCTGTACGAGTCATAAAAGCATAACGAATCCCCTTGCCATAGAGCATGATGGATGAGAAATTGTAGGGCAAGGGACGCTCGTATAAGTAAAGACGACTCGCATAGTTATCTGTCTGAAAGACGGTGGCATTCGCATAGAGCTGTAACCATTGCCACTGATAGGTGATCTGCTCTGTTATCATCCATCCTTTATTCTTCCCTTCCAAAGAGACGGAAATACCATCAAATTGTGTTTGTAAGGATAGTCCAGAGGGAGTCTCATAACTGACACGAAGTCGTGACAGATGCTCTGTTTGGTTAACAATATATGTTTTCTGAGAATTATCTTTCTGACGTAAATGAAAGCGATAGCGTCCTTCTATTCTCCACCTGTCAGTTAATACGACACGCATGAGAATCATCGTGTCAAAGGCATCACTAGGCATGCTCACCTGATATCGTTTCCATGTGAAATGCGCATAATCAACATATCCGTTCAATGTCCATTTGGAGGAGGGTTGCCAAATGAGTCCTGCATATATCCCATGCTCATTTTGTACATTTGACCCCTCGCTGAAGCTCTGGGCATGAAGTGCTGTATACCGCTTGTCATAATATCGGTGTAGTAGCATAAGCGTCATAGGACATTTTAGTCGAAAGCTACATTGATGGATGGTTGCCAATGCTCCCTCTTTATTGAGGGCGACCTCTCCAGATAAAGAGAAACGGGAGTTGGTATAGCCATAGTCAAGACTCCAATTCATAAAGTCATTTCCCTCAGCGATATAGCGTCGATAGGGGGCATTCTCTTTTTCAGGACGTAATAACCTGTCGAGATGGGTATAAAGGTAATTAAGGTTGACATAGTAGCTTTTTTTACGCCATCTGATACTGCCTCCTAAGTCTGTCTCATGGGTATTGTTCTTTTTACTCATTTCCGTTTGCGTGCGATGGTAGCTACTGGTGAGTAAAGTACGAGCCGTACTGTCTTTGTTTAATGTGGCATCTAAAGAACGATAGGATGCGAAGGCTGTTATGTCCCAGTTCCGATGAAGACGGATAGTGGCTGCGGCACCTCGCAGATAATCATTAGCAGAACGTGAAGAGTGGGCTTTAAGAGTTGTTGAGGAACGACCCATCGATTGGAGTGAGGACAGTTTCCCCAGATAAAATCCACCATTTATAATAAGTCCTTTCCCCAATTGCACCTTGTACATTCCCAGACATAGATTCTTAATATTGCCGAGCTCTTTCAGTTGTAGGTAATAGGAATAGTGGTCATAGCCCCAGTTGTTTCTATTAGAGAAGAACGGCTCTCCAGCATCTTGTGCCCCAGTCAGACCGAATTTCACACGATCATGATATGTCAGTTGATAACGTATGGAATGACGATAACGAGCACCTAGGTATCCGTCTCGGTCTCCTCTTCTAGTATAAAGGGGAACCTTTACAGTTGCAGATAGCTGATGACGACTATGATAAAGGATAGAGTCGAATCGCAGTTTGTTGTCTTTTTGGGGCGGTTCCCCTATATAGATGAAATTACTCAGCAAATGGCGCCGCTCCGTATCCAAAGAGGAAATCATTTGAAGTTCCCCTTTAGAGCGAATACCCCCATAACGATGTATGTATGCCAGGAGTTCTTCTACCTGCTGTACTGTCAGAAAAGGTAACTTTTCCAAGTCCTCACGACTGGCCTGATTCAAATTGATAGGATGGTCAGCTATTTCTGACAATTCCTCATACACGTTCTCTATAGCTGAAGATTCTGTCTCTTCAGCATCTATCCATTGGCGGAAAGCCTCTTCCCATCCTTCTTGAGTCTGTGATACACAAGTTAGTGAGAACATAGAGATAATAATTAGCAACACTTTTCTTATAAACATGCTGCAAAGTTACGAAACAGGATGGAGACAAATTTTCAAATTTTTCTCAATTCCTTTCATATTTGTCTCATCCCCATCGAATTTGCGTTAAAGATTATAAAAATTTAGGTGTAGGGTTAGGTGTTTGGAAATATGAAGGCGGCGTCGGAGCCTGCTGAACAAAAGAAATTCCCCCTGCAAAGTCTGTGACTCGGCAGGGGGATTTTCGTTTATATATAAAGTAGTTGTGTTGGCTGTTTTATGCGTCGATGTTGGCGTAGGTGGCGTTCTGCTCGATGAACTCTCGGCGGGGCTCCACGTCGTCTCCCATCAGCATGGAGAAGATCTCGTCTGCCTGGGCGGCATTCTCGATGGTGACCTGCTTCAAAAGGCGGTTCTCGGGATTCATGGTGGTCTCCCACAGCTGCTCGGGGTTCATCTCTCCAAGACCTTTGTAACGCTGGGTGTGGAAACCGCTGTTGTTCTCGTCGCCTGCCACGTACTTGTCGATGAACGCCTGACGCTGCTGGTCGGTATAGCAGTACTCGGAGTTCTTCTTATAGGTGCATTTGTAAAGGGGCGGGGTGGCGATATACAGGTGACCGCCCTGGATGACCTGCGGCATGAAGCGGTAGAAGAGGGTCATGATGAGGGTGTCGATGTGGGAGCCATCGACGTCGGCATCGGTCATGATGATGATCTTGTCGTAGCGCAGCTTGTCGATGTTCGCCTCTCTGTCGCCCTCGCCATCGACGCCGAAGCGGACACCGATGGACTGGATGATGTTCATGACGGACTCTGCCTCGAAGACACGGTGCCACTGTACCTTCTCCACGTTCAGGATTTTTCCGCGCAAGGGGAGGATAGCCTGGAAATGACGGTCACGTCCTTGTTTGGCGGAACCACCGGCGGAGTCTCCCTCGACGAGGAAGATCTCGCAGACCTTCGGGTCTTTCTCGGAGCAGTCGGCGAGTTTGCCGGGCAGACCGCCTCCGGTCATCGGGTTCTTACGCTGTACGCTCTCGCGTGCCTTACGGGCGGCGATACGGGCGGTGGCGGCAAGGACGACCTTGTCGCAGATGAGCTTCGCCTCCTTCGGGTGCTCCTCCAGGTAGTTGGAGAGTGCCTCTCCCACAGCCTGCTGGACGGCACCGGCGACCTCGGAGTTGCCGAGCTTCGTCTTCGTCTGTCCCTCGAACTGGGGCTCAGCGACCTTGATGCTGATGACGGCGGAGAGTCCCTCACGGAAGTCCTCACCGGCAATCTCTATCTTCGCCTTCTCGATCTGCTTGGAGATCTGCGGGTCAGCGTCAGCGTAGGACTTCAGCGTGCGGGTGAGTGCCATGCGGAAACCGGTCAGGTGGGTACCTCCCTCGATGGTGTTGATGTTATTGACGTAAGAATGGATGTTCTCACTATAGTCGGTGTTGTACATCACAGCGACCTCGATGGGTACGCCTTGTTTCTCGGTCTTCAGGTAGATGACATCGTCGAAGAGGTGGGTGCGGTGACGGTCGACGTAGCGCACGAACTCCTTCAGTCCCTCCTTGGCGTGGAACACCTCAGGCTGGCGGAGGTTGCCCTCCTCGTCGGGACGCAGGTCGGTGAGCGTGATGGTGATGCCTGCGTTGAGGTAGGCGAGCTCACGCATACGACGCGCGATGATGTCGTATTTGTATTCTGTGGTGGTGAAGATGGTGCCGTCGGGCCAGAACTGCTGGCGGGTACCTGTCTTGTCGGTGTCACCGACGATCTTCACGTCATAGAGGGGTTTTCCCTTCTCGTATTCCTGTTGGTAGATATGACCGTTACGATAGACCTGTGAGAGCATGTGGGTGGAGAGGGCGTTGACACAGCTGACACCCACGCCGTGCAGACCACCGCTGACCTTGTAGGAGCCCTTGTCGAACTTACCACCGGCATGGAGGACGGTCATGACGACCTCAAGGGCGGACTTGTGCATCTTCTCGTGCTCGTCGACGGGGATGCCTCGTCCGTTATCTAATACCGTTATGGAGTTGTCTTCGTTGATGGTGACCTCGATATGGGTGCAGTAGCCTGCCATCGCCTCGTCGATGGAGTTGTCGACGGTCTCGTTCACCAAGTGGTGGAGACCCTTCTCACTGATGTCACCGATGTACATTGCCGGACGCTTGCGTACAGCCTCCAGTCCCTCGAGCACCTGGATATTACTCGCGGAATAATTGCTTTCCTTGTTCTGTTCTTCTACCATTTCGTTTAATAGTCGTTTATAGGTTGCAAAGATACGAAAAAAAGGGGAAATAACAAAAAAAAGCCAGATAAACTTTGTTTATCTGACTCTTTTTATCTCTTTTGGATTAGAGACTGTTGATGTGCGCGCAGAGGCTTGACTTGAGGTTCGCAGCCTTGTTCTTGTGGATGATGTTGGTCTTAGCCAGCTTATCCAGCATCTTCTGTACGCTAGGATAGAGAGCGGCAGCCTCTTCCTTGTTGGTCATGGCACGCAGTTTACGAACGGCGTTACGCATGGTCTTGGCATAATAGTGATTATGCTCTTTTCTTGTTTTCTCCTGACGAATTCTCTTCAGGGATGACTTGTGATTTGCCATTTTTCTTTCTTTTGTTTAAATGTTAATATAAAGCTTGTGGGTCTTACGTCCTATAGGCTGCCCTGGGCGGGTGTCGCCACCCTCTGCCACCTTTCCCTTGCGGTAGCACTTGGCTGTGCCGATGACAGATTTAATTGTAGTCCCTAGGAGAGTCGAACTCCTCTTTAGAGAATGAAAATCTCTCGTCCTAACCGATAGACGAAGGGACCGTCGCCATTTTTTGCGGGTGCAAAGGTACTGCAATTTTTTCTTCTGACAAAATTTTCTTGATGAAAAATGCTACTATTCAATGATTTTTGTGTAATTTTGACGCCAATGTTAGAAAAGTCACATGCAATTGTGCTGCATACGCTGAAGTATGGCGACCAGAAGGTGGTGGTGGAGATGTTCACCCGGTCATGGGGTCGCCTGTCGTTCATCGTCACCTTGCCGAAGTCGGCGAAGTCACCGTTCCGCAAACAGTATTTCCAGCCGATGACGGTACTGGAGGTGGAGTGTGACGTGCGTCCCCGTGTGGCGTTACAGAAACTGCATGACGTGCGCCTGCTGGTGCCGTACACCACCATCCCGCTGTCGCCCGCCAAGTTGTCGATCACCCTCTTCATCGCCGAGTTCCTGTATTACGCCCTCCGTTCCGAGCAGCGTAACGAGCAGCTCTTCGACTATATCATGGACTCCATGCAGTGGCTGGATGCCGCACCGTCGCATTACGCTAATTTCCACCTGACATTCCTCATGCGCCTGTCGAGGTTCCTGGGGTTCTATCCGAATATGGAGACCCCTCCTGACCTCCCCTGTTTAGGGGAGGGACCATATACTCCCCCTAAACAGGGGGAGACAGAGGGGGTCTACTTTGACCTTCGTGAAGGACTCTTCACGTCCACGGTGCCGACGCACCAGGACTATCTGGCTCCTGCGGAGGCGAGGATGATCCACCTGCTGATGCGCATGGACTATCCCACGATGCACCTGTTCCAGCTCTCGCAGCAGGACAGGGGGCGCATCCTCGACGTGCTGATGAGGTATTATAAACTACATCTGCCAGACTTCCCTGATTTGAGAAGCCTGGCAGTGCTCCACCAGCTGTGGACTTAATAACTAATTTAGAATTATATGATAAAAGGATTTGCCTTTGCTCACGCAAAGACGATTGGTCCCTGTTGTGCGGGCGGCTCCTGCTGGCTGTCAGCAGCCTGCGTGGTGTCGCCATTCGCCTGTGAGTAGATGCTGTCCAGCACCTCCTTTGTGCGCTTGTAGGTCGGTGTCTGTTCCACGGCGGAGATGACATCGTCATTATCCAGCTCGTCGGGACGGAACACATAGATATGGGGACGGCGCTTGTAGCGCTTCGTGCTGCCCTCACTGCCATAGTAACGGTTACGACGGTCCTGGCGCTCTGCCTCACGCTCCTGTTGCTCGGCGAGGCGTGTCGCCTCCTCCTGCGTGTGACGCTTCAGGTGTCCGTTCATGCCGTCGACATTCTCGATACCGAAACCGGTGGCGAGGATGGTCACCTTCACCTTCTTACCCAGCTCGGGGTCGGTGGCGAGACCCCATTTGATCTCGAAGTCACCGAATTTCGCCATGAACTCATTGACATCGTTCATCTCCTCCATCATCAGCGAGTCCTTGCCGTCCTTACCTCCCGCGAAGGAGATGCTCAGCAGGATCTTCTTGGAGTTGAACACGTCATTGTCGTTGAGCAACGGGGAGTTCAGGGCGTCGTCAATAGCCTTCTTCACACGTCCCTCGCCCTCACCATAGCCGGTGGACATGATGGCGACACCACCGTCCTTCAACACCGTCTTCACATCGTTGAAGTCGAGGTTGATGAGTCCGTGTACCGTGATGATCTCCGCGATAGACTTGGCGGCTACCGACAGGGTGTCGTCAGCCTTGCCGAAGGCGTCGAGCACCGACAGGTCGGGGTAGATCTCACGCAGACGCTCGTTATTGATGACCAACAGGGCGTCGACGTGCTTGGACATCTCCTCGACACCGTCCAGCGCCTGGTCTATCTTACGGTCGCCCTCGAAACGGAAGGGGATGGTGACGATACCTACTGTCAGGATGCCCATCTCCTTCGAGATGCGGGCAATGACAGGGGCGGCGCCTGTTCCTGTGCCACCACCCATACCGGCGGTGATGAATGTCATACGGGTGCCGTCCTTCAGCATCGCCTTGATATCCTCGATGCTCTCCTCGGCAGCGGCACGGGCACGCTCCGGCTTGTTACCGGCGCCCAGTCCCTCCTTACCCAGTTGCAGATGCACGGGCACGGGGGAGTCGTTCAGTGCCTGGTTGTCGGTATTACAGAGTACGAAGGTCACGTCATGGATTCCCTCTCGATACATATGGTTGACGGCATTGCCGCCACCACCACCAACACCAATCACCTTGATGATGCTGTTCTCCTTTTCGGGTGCACCGAAATCCAGTAATACATTATCCATATATCTATTCTTTTTTTATTAATCCTCTTCCTTGACAATATTCTCTCCGAATTTCCTGAGACCTTTCAGCGCCTTGTTCCAGAAACTGTTCTGGCGACGCTCCTCAGCCTCGAGGCGAGCCTCTTCCTCCGCCTTCTCACGGGCGATGCGCTCCTCTTCCTCACGCTTGCGCTGAGCCTCCTCCTCTGCCTTACGCTTCTCCTCGACGGTACGTACCACACCGGCTGGTGTCTCGAAGCCCTGGCGTGCCCTGCGCTGGTCGACGGGGTTCTCCACGACCTGCTGTTGCTTGAAGAGGTCGCCGTTGGGGTCGATCTCCTGTCCGGCACAGTTGAGGTCACCCTTCGCCAGCAGTCCCAGCACGGTATTCATCCTACCGTCCTTCGCCGTTATCTCAGGACTGTTGGAGACGATGGTCTGTGTGACGAACTTCGCCGTACGGATCTTGTCGATATGGGTGTAGTTGGAGAACGCCTTCTCGATCTCCTTCATGTTAGAGCCGCCACCGGTGAGGATGATACCGCCCAGCAGTTTGTCGCAGAGCTCCTCAGGGACCTGGCACCACACGTTGGCGATGATCTCCTCGAGGCGTCCCTCGACGATCTCGACGAACTTACGGCACTCCACCTGACGGTCGAGGTCGATGGAGTATTTCATGTTATTGTCGATCTCGTTATTGTCGGTATAGGCGGAGGCGTATTTCAGCTTCATCTTCTCCGCGTCATGCTCCTCCATCTGCAGGGAGGCGATATCCTTCGTGATATTATTGCCACCCAGGGGGATGACGGCGAGGTGGCGCAGCACGTTCTTCGAGTAGACACTCACCGTCGTCGTGTCGGCACCGAGGTCGACGAGGGCACAGCCGGAGCGCTTCTCCGTCTCTGTGAGGACGCTGTCGGCAAGGGCGA
>JAEEGJ010009211.1_pt1 | contig 26621 bp, 4 predicted proteins | sample 8958761 | NCBI WGS metagenome assembly JAEEGJ01 (sample SAMN16246546, study PRJNA631951) | gut metagenome | biome: gut microbiome; feature: rumen; material: RS-attached | host: Bos | place: Iran: Karaj | collected 2018-10 | reverse complement strand
ATTTTCATCCACTCCCGTTACCGTAATAATACCCGATGTGGGATTAGGAAAAACCGAGATGGCGGATTCCTTCTCTTCCATACCATCATAATAAGTAAAATACGCCTTGAAAACCCTGTTTTGAGTTACCACAAAGCTAAATGAGGTTTGGTTGGAGACGAAAGCACCATTTTCAGTCCATTCCAAGAACTCGTAATTGGCATTGGGAAGGGCAATGAGCGTGGCGGTTTGTCCATACACATAATTGCCCAGGCCTTCTATGACACCGGCATTGGCAGGCAAAACAGTGGCACTTACCGTAAAGCTCTCATGGGCGAAATTGGCCACGAGATGACGGCTTCGATTCAGCGTGAAGGTGTACTCAGCCAAATTAGAGACCATCACTCCGTCTTCCGTCCAATTGACGAATTCGAAATGCTCGTTGGGGATGGCCGATACGGTTACAGTCGTCCCATAATCGTATATCCCAGTGCCAGCAGCGGTACCGCCTTCTTCAGGCTGGACTTCGACAGAGACCTCGTATGAATTGACGCTGAAATTGGCTTGCATATCATGGCTCTCCATCACGTAAATGGACAACGTGGCCTCAGTGGAAACCTGCTGGCCGTTCTCGGTCCAATCCACAAAGGTATAGCCTTGGTTAGCTGTGGCTTGCAAGGTACAGGTCTCCCCTAACCAATATGCAGCCGCGCCCGTAATTGTACCACCCGCTTCGGGGACAGCTACAGCCGTAATCACAGCAATTCCGCCTGAAAAAGATATGATATACGGGTCGGAAATGCTTCCTAAAATGTCGTTTGACCCAAACTGAATTGTTTCGGGTGGCGTAAGATCGAGTTCACGTTGTGAGTTATGGTCGTATAACCTGAACGACATCACATCGCCTGACTGCCCATAAAGGGTCATGAACAGCATATATCGGTCCAGCCCTTCGTAGTAGGTAAGCATTTCGCTGCCCCGACATTCATCCTCACAAAACACGCCTACCTCAAATGCATCCATTGACTGTTCCACACCATTGATTTCAAGCACCCCGATGATGTTCATATTATTCGAGAACTGATGCGGGTCGGGTACCCAATGGTTGGCCAGCGACCAGAGGCTGGACGACATAAGGAACAGGAGCAGCAGGAAACGTTTCATCATTCCTCCTTGTTTTTCTTGGCTAAGGCATAGGCGGCACCCATACCCAGCAAGGCGATGACGCCACTGCCCAAAGGCACATCGGCATCATGGTTTCCGTTCTGGTTGTGCGCTTCTGGCAATATAGGATAACCGTCTCGGTTTGGTCCCCCACTGGTTTCCGCAGGGACATCACCGCGTTGGAATAGGCCTCCCTTGTTTTGGGCATATGTCGTGGCGCACAAGATCAAAGAAATGGCTATGGTCAAAATCAGTTTTTTCATCTTCTATCTTTACTTAATGATTATCTTTTGGGTTTTCGTGTCTTTGGCATTAATGAGGCGCAACACATAGACGCCTGTAGGCTGGTCGAAGCATACTGATGCCTTGTCCTTGAGTTGCACGGTGTTGACCATACGGCCCGTGAGGTCGACGAGTTGCACGACGGCCTCGCCGTTATGTTCAATCACCCACTCGTTACCATTAAAGTAGGCAAAGTCGTCGCCAACGTTGCTTTCCTTGGCCTTGAACACCAGACGGAAACGGCTGGCATAGTCGGTCGGACGTGCCTTGAAGGTGTAGGCCGACGTTGTGAGCAGGTCGGTCTCGGTGCCAGTCAAGTTGTCAATAAGGCGAAGGTATTCCATGCTCACGTCGGCGGGATTCACACACAGCGTATAAGAGCCCTCTTGCGCCGCTTTGAAGTTGACCGCAACCTCATCCTGTCTGTTGGCAACGACAATGGCGTATTCCGTGTTCTCCTGCGGGATGTAGAGCTTGGGTTGGTCGGCTTTGAAGACAAACTTCGGCAGCGCATCGTCAGCGCTGAAGCTGACCACGGCACAATCGGAAACTGCCGAGCGGTTGGCGGGAGCCACCTTCAGCCTCAAGCTGCCTTGGTTGACTCTTGGAGCGGTCTTGCCAAAGGTCACGCTCTTGCCTTCTCCCTGGGCTTTCACCATGATGCCCGTGCAGGGATTGATGGCAGAGGCTTGGGAAGCAGGTGTGGGATCCAAGGCATAGCCCGCTTCATTCAAGACATAATAGCTTTGGCTGGCGTAAACCTTATAGGTGTAGGGATTGCCGATCAGGTTCCATCCTTTCTGTGAACAGCCGTCCACATACACGAGCGGCACCTCTTCCATGCCCCCATTCAGTTCACCGGAGAAGTCAAGAGTGGTCTCGGCCATATTGGCGTAGAGATAGCCTTCACCAGGATTCAGTGTCAAGGCATTGTCCTTGAAGTTGCGCCACTCCAGCGCTTCGGTTTGGTCAAAGGCATAGAGGTCGTAGCCCTCCTCGTTCACCAATCCGTTAACAGCGTTATGGGCGCTGCCTTCCACCAAGGGTGAAGCGATGAAACACCAATGGTCGGTGGCACTTTCGCCATAGCCGTCAACGTGTTTCTTGATGGTGGCAAAGACGCCTTCCGTTGCATCGCAAAACAGTTGTCCACCATCGGCGACAACCAGTTTTTCAGGTGTGTCGTTGGTGATGCTGCCCACGGTCAATGACATCGCTGTCGGGATGGTCAACGAGCCGTCGGCATCGAAGGAAAGACCGCCGACAGTTGCTTCTTGGTCGAGGGTGCATGTGGCTGCGATGATAGCATTGTCGTTGTCGCCAGGAAGGGCGTTGTCCTCCCAGTTGGCGGGCAAGGACCACAAGTCGTTCACTGTGCCGTTGAAGATAACTTGCTGGGGATTCGTCGTGAATGGGAACACATAAGGGTCGCTTGAAAGGCCGTACGTCTCGTCTGCCTCAAACGTATAGGTCACATCGCAGGTCACGTCGAGTTCGCTTTCCGTGGCATGGTCCCACAAACGGAAGTTCATTACCATCCCACTGGATCCGTTAACGATCAGATAAGCAAAATAGCGGTCTTTACGTGGCTCATACTCGCATATGATACTACCACGACAGGTTTCTCCATAGAAAGCCCCGATCTCCAGTTGGTCGCTGCGTTGTTCTTCGCCATCGATGGTGATGACAGCGGTGAAAATCGAATTGTTCGAATACGCGTTCGGATTCCATGTCCAATGCTCACCTTCGGCCCTGGCGGTATGGAACACGGCCAGCAGTGGCAGCAACAATAACAGTCTAATGATTCTTTTTTTCATTTTTTATTGTGTTTGTTATTCTATAATCAGTTTTCCATAATACACTTTCTCCTTTCCGTCGTATGCACGCAGGATGTAGGTGCCCGACGGCAAGTTGTTGCCAATGTTGAAGCTGTTACCTGTAACGACTTTCGTGGTCACCAGCACTTCAATCACATTGTAGATCTCCACTCTGACAGGGGATGTGGTTTCGGGCAGCGAAAGCCTTACTATGCCGTCCTTCTTGACGGGGTTGGGATAGAGTTGCATTATGGCAATGCCTTCTTGCTGTTTCGAGCCAAAATGCAGGACGACTGGCTCGTCAAGGCTACCGTTTATTCCATTGACGACAAAGCTGTAGGACTCTTTGGCTTGGTCGGGATACTCGCAACCCAAATCGGCGTCATAGAGCTTGAAGTCGAGCTTCATCCCCTCTTCACCGGGAACGGGCAGCAGGGCATAATAGCGGTTGCGGCGGGCGTTGTAAAGCAGTCGTGTGCTGCCCAAGCTTGTGCCGTTGCAGAATGCTGCCAACTCGTAGGCCTCGGATTGCAGCTCCTCTCCGTCCATTGCTACGGTAGCAACGAAGGCCATACTGTTTTCATACTGGCGTGCCTTCGAGTTCCAATGGAGCATCCAATTGGGCTCTTCCTCCAAACGGCCACGGCTTGTTCCGTATATGAAGTTATGGGTTTGCTCGCTGTAGAACATGTAGCCTTGGCCAGGATTCATATTACGCAGGCTACCATACCAGCCGTCCACGTCAAAGACACTCATCTTGTTCATCGTCTTCAGCACATCGCCATCGTTGGCATCCAGTTGGGTTAATGCGTTGTCGACCGATTGTGCGGAAGTCAAGGGATAGCCTATCCAGTTCCAACCGACAGCGGTGTTCATCTCGAGTTGCGATGCGTTGACGCACACGCCGCTCATGGTGACTTGGACCGGTGCATTGGTTTGGATCATATACATGTTTTGGTTGTGTAGACCGCGCAAAGTGCCATACCAGTCTTCTCCATCTTTGCCGACAAAGCCATTGTTCAGCGATTTGATGTACAAGCCGTGTTCGCTCAAGCCTTCCTCCAACTGGGTCAGACCTGTTCCTTCAAGGTCGATATAGGAACTCCACCAGTTCCACCCTTGTTCGAGGGCGAAGGTCTGGTCCATGACATATCCGAAGTTGCCTACATAATCACCTGCTTCAGTGACAGTGAAGCTGTAGAAGGCTTCTGTCGACACCACTTCGCCGTCCTTGGTCCAATTGAGGAAGGTGTAGCCTTCGGCAGGTGTTGCCGTCAGGGTGCATTCGGCGCCATGGTCGTAATTGCCGGCGCCGGTGACGGTGCCGCCTTCCGTAGGATTGGCCGTAGCTGTAATCTGATAGTTGTTGAGGCTGAAGTTGGCTACCAGGTTGCGGTCGGTTAGGGCCACCAATTCGAATGAAGCGTCCGTGGAGACGATGGCGTCGGCCTCTGTCCAACTAACGAAGCTGTAGCCCTCGTTGGGAAGGGCTTCAAGAGCCACGGTTGCGCCTATGTCATATCGACCCTCACCGGTAGCAGTGCCACCTTCTTCGGGGGCGACAGTGACGGTGATGTCGCAATATAGCTCCACGTCGTAGACCAGCGTATAGGTCGTCATGTCTCCTGTCGCCAAGGTGTCTACGATATGTAGCATGTTTTCGTGTACGGGGATGTCATCGTGCGGGATGGTGACATGGGTAATCCACACGTTGTTGAGCGGGATTACCTGCCCGTCGCTTCTTGTGCAGCTGACCAGTTCGTAACGGCCTTGGCCAGGATCTTCCATGCTGCCGTAGTTCCAGCCCGCAGCATGAGGATACATCTCCATGACAACCGTATGGTTGAGATGGGTCACACTATCCAACGCCCTTATGGAATCGGCTTGAATCACATTGGTCGTATCGCCGTTGGAGAAATACAGCTTGTCCGGCAAATGGCCGAAATCGGTAATCTCGTTGACGAGGAAGTCGTTGATGCCATCGTCCAAGGCGCCATAGGCGCTGACGGCCTTGATGAGTTCGTGCGTGTTCACAGAGCTGACCAGACTCAATTGCGGGTTGCCATAACTATTGTTATGGATGACCCGAGCATTGGAATTGATGACGCGTCCTATCAGAGAGCTGGTGAAGTACCATTCAGCGATGCCATTTGTATGGCTGGTGATGGTGCCGAACGGGACATCTGTCAAACCAAGTGGACGGCGTTCTCCGTTCATGGCAGCTCCAGTCATGTCGAACGAGATGAGCAAGTTGTTTTGATTCTCAATAATGGTAGGTTGCGAGCTTTCCAGGAACACGTTTTTGGCATCGCCTGCGCCCAAGTTGCGGATCATCATGGCAATTTCAGCTTCTTCCATGGGTTCAATGATGTCTTCAGTCAGCGGGTCGTCGCTGATGATGTTGCGTTGTACGAAGTAATCCACATAAAGATTCGGTCCAGGGTATACCTTGAGGTCAACAGGATAAAGCTGGTAGGTCATCTCTTCGCCCGAGAAGGGATCAAGGAAAGTGAACGAACCGCCGAAGGAATATACGACCGTAGTGTCGGGTGCCGCAGCGATGGTAGGAATCATCATGAATTGCACAACGCCTTCGGTTTGTGCATCCAAACTGCCTGTGCCGTCAATACCTGTAATCTGATCCATAGAGGTGGTATTGATTTGGAATAGGTTGGTGCAATCCTCTCCCGAAGGGTTCTTAATGGTTAGGTTCACTGCAATATCCTGCATAGGATCAGTCATGTGTCCATTGGTGATGCGGAGCGTGCCTTCAAAGGCCTCGCGCGTCATGGCCATAGTCTGTTTGAATTGGACGCTGACTTTTGCGCAGACATCGTTAGAGTGACTTTTGGAAACACCAAATATAGTATTAAATGCAGCGTGAAACATATCACTTACATTGTCAAACCCATATGCCTGTGCATTCTCTAGTGCTTCAACTGCAGGCAGTATAATCGTACTATCTAACTGTATGAAATTGCTATCAAATCCATCAGGCAAATCTGATATTGTAAAAAAACCATCATCCCAATATTGAATGCTACGATTCCAACGATTGACAAAACTATGAACAATGGAATCGTTGACTGTCGAAAAAACAGTAGTTTCAATCAGTTGTTGTTCGTCTTGAGGTGAAACCAAATAATTGGTGGTATCGACAATCATCATAAAGTTATCAAGAAAGTCAAGTAGATGTTCCTCTTCCATCCATTCTTCTTCTTTTAAAATATTATTGATCATCAAGTCATAAAATGATTGGTAAAATGATACACTCTGTTCAAGATGGTTTATTATCATATCAATTTCGGAATTATCTCGATTCGGATCAGTAAAGGTTATACAATGCCGTAATTGATCAATAAAGGAAGAAAGAGAACCAATAGTGTTATAAACGGTAGGAATAGTATTATAATATGAGTCAAGCTCTGCCAAACCATATTCCTTTTTTTGAGTCATGTACTTATCGAATTCTCTAGAATACTCAACTTGGGAAAAATCTGCATAATTAACAACTCCCGGATAGGCGGAATTAAGATGTTCAAAATAATCAATAGTCTCGGTACGATATACATTCAAATCGTGAATATGCATTGCATCCAAAAAATACGAATACAAAGATGTTATTATAGAAAGAGGGCTAGAACGTGTACTTTCTTTTATTCTAATTAACTCATCAATTTTATTGCCAATCGCAACTCCAAAATCCCAAGCGTCAGCAACGGGCAATCCAGTATATGCTTGAACAGCATGCATTATCAAAGAAGCAGCAATCTGCCAACATGGTGTACAATCTTGAGAAATGGTTTCAACAGGTTCTGATTTTATTGAATTAGCTACGGTAATTAGATTATTACCAAAATTTGCAACGGAACCTATCCAACTCGGAAGAGGAGGCATTTCGTCTAAATCATCAATTTCAGGGAATTTTACTTCTGCATTATGTTGGGTATGATCTTTGCACCACTCTTTAGACCTCACATTGAATTCCCTTTTATGTTCAACCCATTTTTTCTTAGCGTTGCAATGATACCAAGAATATGACATATCCATACCATTCAGACAAAGGTCTGAATTTGGGCCTGTATTTCTTCCCCCTTGTACCCTTGTCATAATGCATGGAACTATCACATGAGAATGCGGATGTATGGTATCTATGAAATCAAACAAAGGTGTGAAGACATACTCGTCAAAATCAGCCACTATATTGATTTGAGTGTCGTATGCATCAACGAGTCCACGATTTGATACAGTTAGGTTATAATGAAGCGTGTCACCATATGCTAAAGAATCAAAAACGCTTGGGCCTTCGATAACTACAACGGGTACAGGTACGTTTGTTTTGATTTCAGTCACCAACGTAAACTCATACTCATCTTCAATTTCAGTAGGAGTCACGTCCCATGAATATGAGATAGGTTGAAATTGCATATAAAGAACCTGGTTGTTTGTTTTGCCTCCTTCAATATAAATGATATTTTTGTTGATTTCAGAATGGTACTGCGCTCTTATGGTTAGATAATAATATCCTTCGGGAATACTATCTACTCTGAATATTCCATCAGTGTCAGTATATCCGCTTGCCACAGTTTGTAAAGAATAATAACCCATGACTGTCACCGAAGCACCAGCCAAATGAGGTCCATTCCCATTATTGGTGTTGTATGTATAGTCATCAGTCACATCCACAATCAAGACACCAGTGGAATCAGACGAGGCTTCAATAGTGTATGGAATGGAAACACCATTGCCATTTGAACAATTGACGGCAAGGTTGCCCGTATATTGACTCAAATACACATTCTCGTCTGGTTCAAGCATCAAAGAGAAAGTCACCGAGTCACCAACAGCAATCGAAGGCAAAGTGTCGGCTCCAACAACCCGCATCCATGGCATATCTGGTGTATTGATAGAGATTGTACCCGTCTCTCCGTTGCCATTGTTGGTGATTTGGAATGAAAGCATTTTTTGAGCGTTGCGTTTCATAGTGGTGGAAATTGAAGATGGATAGACTTCCAAATCACCTCGACGGCGATGGCAATAATAATAGCAAGCCAAATTCATCGTAGTACCATCTGTTGCAGTCAGGGCAAACACGGCTTCCTGATAATTGTTTCCTGTAGTTACTTGGGTTCCAACCACAGAGTAATGCAGTTCGCTGGTTTCGAGGGCATCGAGACTAAGCTCACCAAACTCAACCATGCAGCCTTCAGGTAGCGAGATGGGAGTAATGGTAATATTGCCCAACGGAATCCTGCTTCGGTTTCGAATAGAGATTGCGCCAGTTATGGTGTCGTTTTGATAGAGTTCCCATTTGATGTAGTCGTTCGAGGTACGACTTATGCCTGGCACATCAAAGGTGTCGTGCACCTCTGTTGAACGTTTGTTTTTTTCGCACGATCCTACTTGATAGTAACCCGACTCCGAATAACGTGGCACGTATGTGATGCTATAGTCACCGTTCTCATCGGAAACGGTTCGTTTTGTTGTACGCGTGCCCATAACCATCATATACACATCGACGTCCAAATTAGGCACCACGTTACCCAAAACATCCTCCACATGGCCGTTGATGACAATGGTATCGCCCGCCACGAATTGCGAACGCGATTCTTCCACATGGGTGGTGAAAATGAAACGGTTTGCCATGCTGCCTGTCAGATAAACCGTGTCGACAAAAGTGCTCGAGGCAATCCTGATGGCCGAGTTGTAATAGAGCTGGTCGGCCACCGGCGTAAAGGTCACCTGCAAGGTGCCGCCCTTCAGGGCATTCCAGTTTGAGGAAGGCGTGACAGCAAAGAATTCGGCATCTGCCCCATACTCGTTTTCGAGGAAAGCATAAGAGATATCCTCAGGCAAGGCAGTGCCCGAAACGGAGATGCTCTTGGTTGAACTCTGCCCCACCTCCACTTCGCCAAAATCGAGACTACTTTGTGGAATCACTGTCATAGATGGGGTTAGTTGGCATACGAACGTCCTTTCTGCACTCTCCATCTCCACACATTCGTTCTTGGCCACCACGCACCAGTGATAGGTGACGCCATGCTCGAGACCATTCCTGTGCGCGGTCACCGAAGTGCTGTTAGCAATGGTAGGATTCGTTGGCCTGTCGTTACCGTCTTCCCAGAAATAGAAATCATATCGGTCGGCATTCACCACGCCATCCCAATAGAAATCCACATCCGTGTAACGGTTCACATAGTTGTTGGCCGGTGTCATATACGTGAAGTTACCCAAAGGCCGAGTCTGATTGATGGTCAAATGCAAGGTATAGATACTATCGCAACCATGGATAGTTTGATAGGCATCTTCATAGTCACCACTTTCATAGTAATAGGTGCCATTCCACAAGTAAGAATCGCAGGCCGTTTCATAGAGATTGAAAGCATAAGCCGGATAGATGGTCAGATGCAGAGCCACGATGCTGTCGATACCTAAATAGCTGGTCATGGTGTCGTAATACGTGCCACTCGATGTATAGGTTTGACCATGCCATTCGTATTCCGCACACGAGGAAGCCGTGGTATCTGTGATGGCGAGTTTGAACTCGGCGGTCAAGTCCCGATCCTCCCAAATGGCGAAAGCGTAGGAGGCACTGGTCGATACCGTCTGACCATTCTCCGACCAACGATCGAAGAGGAATCCAGTGTTGGGCGTCGCCAAAACGTTCACCGTGCTGCCTTCTTGGAAGTCGCCAGCACCAGTTGCCGAACCTGCCACATCGAAATTGACCCCAACATCGACATGGTGCATAATCATCTCGAAGTTGGCCACCAAGGAGCGGTTGCCCAACAATTCAAACTGAAGTGTTGGCTCCGTACCTACCTCTTCCCCATTCTCCGTCCAATTGACGAAGCCATAGCCCGTGTTGGGCATGGCGGTAAGAGACATGGATGAATGTGCCACAAAATGGCCAGCACCGGAGATGGAGCCCGTTCCCGATGGGTTGACTGCCGCCGTAACGGTATAATACGGGATGAAGTTGAACTCGTAAGGCTCTACGGGGGTACCATGCATGCCATTAATGGTAAACGTCATGCCCTCGACGTATGCATCCAGTTCCTCCCGCGTGCCATGGTCATAGAGCTTGAAGGTGAGGGCATCGTTGTCTTCGCCATACACGGTCAGGAACACCAAAAACCGATTCACTTGGGGAAAGGATCGCAGCATCTCGCTGCCACGGCACTCCGTTCCACAGAAAGCACCCACCTCCAAGGAGGTGTTGCCCTGCTCCGCCTCATCGATTTCGACCACGCCAACGATAGTCATCGTATTAGGATAAAGCGAGGGATCACAATTCCAGTGTTTCTCTATCACGGTGGCGGCAAATAGATTGCAGTGGCAAACCATCGCCATGAAAATCGCTAAAATGATATTCTTTCTCATCTCTTATAGGGTATTTATTTATTTACAATCAGTTTTCTGGTAAAGGTACCTTGTTTGTCGGTCACGATTCTCACCGTATAGACGCCAGGCACAGCCGGAGCACGCATGATGGCGGGCTCGTCATACACGTCGGTGGTCGAAATCACCGCACCTAAGGCATTGACGATGCTCACCCGAGCACCCTGGCACTCGGCAGGCATCTCCATCTGGAAGAGATGACCAGCCACCACCGGGTTAGGATAAAGCTCGATGTTCGGGACATCCAATTCATCCAATTCGGTAGCACCGCCAAAGCGCGCCACGAATGGCATGCTAAGGCTACCCAACACCGCATTGGCCTCAAAGTTCGGGCAATCCGTCGTGTTGTAATAGGCTTTCCCCTTCCTCGTATCGTACAATGCGAGATAGAGTTCTACGTCATCCTCACCTGTCACAGTTAGGAAGGCGACATAACGACGCAAAGAGGGCACATAAACCAAACGTGCGCTGCCTCGGCATTCGCTGCCATTGAAGACTGCCAACTCATAACGCTCGTCTTGCAGCTCCTCTCCGTTGAGTTCCACCACAGCCATGATGCTCATGTTGTTCGGATAAGCATGGATGTCGGGCACCCAGTGGTTGTTCTCTGCAGTGAGATTCGCCTTCAACGCACGGCTCATGCCCACGCCATAATTAAAGGTGACAGGTTGACTGTTGTGCGACTGATACATGAGTCCCATGCCAGGCGTGAGTTGGTTCAGCGAGCCGGACCAGCCGTCGTTCGTGCTATAGGTGGCGAAGTTCGACTGCGTCTTCACCACGTCGCCTTCTGAGGCATTCAGGTTAGCCAAAGCATCGTTGATATCCAATGCGAATGGCGAAGGATATCCTATCCATGTCCAGTTGTGATTCAAGGTAATGGGATGGTTCATCATATTGGCCACAGGACCCGTGAAGGTGACGTCGGAAGCCTCGTTGGTGTTGACAAGATACATCTTCTCGTTGGAGATGCCATCAAGGGTTCCAATCCACATGCCTCCAGCGTATGACACAAAGCCATCGCGTTGCGACTTGATCATCACGCCGTTCGGGTTCAAACCATTCTCCAGCATGCCGAGGCCGTCGTTGCCCTCCATTTCGATATAGGATGAGAGCCAAGTCCAACCTGGGCTCAGGCTCATGGTTTGTTCGTTGCCAGCAAAAATCGCCACCAGTGAGCGGTCGGATGTCGCAACGAAACTATAGATGGCATCTGACGAGAGGTAATTACCGTTTTCGGTCCAATACAGGAAAGTGTAGTTTTCGATCGGTATGGCCGTCAGGATGCATTCGTCACCATGGTAATAGTTGCCTGCGCCTGTGATGGTGCCGCCTTCAACCGGGTTGGCGATGGCGGTAATCTCATAGAGGTTCAAACTGAATTTGGCTACATACGTTGCCTCTTCATATACCGTGAAGGTATAGGTCGGATCGGTGCCCACTTCATCGCCGTCCAAGGTCCAGTTGACAAAGGTATAACCCACATTTGCCGTGGCAGTCAGTGTGCATTCCGTACCATGATCGTAATTGCCGGCGCCACTCACTGAGCCGCCTTCGCTCGGGTTGGCTGATGCATTGATGGCATAGTTGTTTAGCTGGAAATTGGCCGTATAGTCACCAGCCGATGTCACCGTGAAGGTGTAGCTGGGCTCCGTACTGACCACATTGCCATCCAGCGTCCAATTAATAAAGGTGTAACCCCAATTGGCCGTGGCAACCAGCGTGCAGGTCTCGAAGTGGTTGTAGTTGCCCGCACCATTCACCGTGCCGCCCTCGTTCGGGTTGGCCGTGGCCAGGATGTCGTAGTTCTTCAGGACGAAGTTAGCGACCAGGCTCCTGTTGCTCGTCACGGCGAAAGCATACTCGGCCTCCGAGTGTACCACCTCGCCGTTTTCGGTCCAGTTCACAAATTCATAGCCTTCGGCAGGTGTGGCATTCAGCGTACAGGTCACGTTGACCACGTAGGTGCCACCGCCGGTCACAGAGCCGTATTCCGCGTTGTTGGCCTCGGCGGTGATGACGTAGGTCGGCAGGAAGACCGCCACGAAGCTGCGTGCTTCAGTAACGGTGAAGCTATAGATGGCATCGGTCGACACTGTCTCGCCGTCCTCGGTCCATGCGCTGAAGACATAGCCCTCATTGGGCGAAGCCGTCAAGGTGCAGGTCTCGCCTTCCACGAAGGTGCCCGCACCGGTCACGGAGCCGTAGGCCGGGTCGTTGGCCTCGGCCGTGATGACGTAGGTCGGCAGGAAGGCGGCCACCAGGTTGCGCTCACCAGTGACGGTGAAGGCATATGTGGCATCGGTTGAGACGACCACGCCGTTCTCCATCCAGTTGTTGAAGGCATAGCCTTCGTTGGCAATGGCGGTCAGCGTGCATTGCGTCCCGTGGGTATAGGTGCCCGTCCCGTTCACCGTGCCGGCGCCCGTTGGTGTCACCGTCGCCGTGATTTCGTAAGTCTTCAGGCTGAAGTTGGCCACGTAATCGCCCGCTCCCGTAACCGTGAAGGTATAGGTCGGTTCGACGCTTACAACCGTACCGTTTAATGTCCAATTGTCAAAGATATAGATATCGTTTGGCGTAGCCGTTAAGGTGCAAGTACAACCTTGGGGATAATTGCCTGCGCCGCTCACCGTTCCGCCTTCGCTCGGGTTGGCGGATGCGGTGATGGTGTACAACGGCACGAATTCCGCCACAAGATGGCGTTCTTGTGTGACGTCGAAGCCGTAAACGGCATAGGTAGAGACAGTCTCTCCGTTCTCAGTCCATGCACTGAAAGCAAAGCCTTCGTTAGGTGTAGCTGTCAAAGTGCAGTAGGTTCCATAGTTAAAGGTCCCAGTGCCGGTCACCGTGCCACCCTCCGAAGGATTGGCAGTGGCAGTGATGGTAATCGGAGGTGAGAAGTTAGCTACCAGCTCCCGGTCACTCGTGACTTCGAACGTATACCAGGGTTCGGTAGAGACCACCTCCCCGTTCTCCGTCCAATTGGCAAAGGTATATCCCTCATGGGCCTCCGCTCTCAAATAGCAAGTCGAACCATGTGAGAAAATGCTTCCATTGCATTCAAATGTATAAGGTAGGCTTGTTCTGGGAGAACTACAACGATAAATAAGCGTACCGTCGGCATAGTACACTTCAAAGGAACATTGTTCTGGATAACTGCCGGTTTGCCATTTTAAAGTGGTTGTACCACTGGGGAACGGCTGAGTGATGGTTGTTGAGGAACCGCTATTGAGTGTAAGGGGTAGAGGCTCCGTCGGATAGCCATTAAGATATACCAAGAGTTGGTTGCCGTTCCAGCCGTCTCCATTACTGTCATAGAGACAGAAGACAAGTTCGGCGCCGCTTGTCACCGTGCCGCCTTCTTCGGGATCAGCAATGGCGATAACCTCATAATAGTTAATCTCGAAATGCGCCACCAAATCACCATCTTCAGTGGCCACGAGGCTATAGGTAGGCTCGGTGCTCACCACGGCGCCATTCAAGGTCCAGTCGACGAAATGATAGCCCTCGTTGGCAACGGCCGTAACAGTAACGGTCTCTCCATAATTTGGGAATCCTTCAGCTTGTATTTCTCCGCCTTCTTCCGGATCGACGGACAGATTCAAATTGACGACGAAGCCCTCGCAATTGCATTGGAAGGATGGCGCGTCGCCGCTTCCTGCATTTTCCACAATGGGATCTCCAAAGACATAACTTGCAGAGAAGGTGTTGGAGACAGGGCCGGAACTCATCTGGCCAAAAATGCTAGGTTGAAGGGGAACCAGCGACATGTCCACGTCTGTCCCCTTGTTAATAGGTATCGAATAGGAATACGAGGTTGGGAAGCCATAGGTGCTGGGGTCAATGCTCTCCCCTATCAATTCCGCCAACTGCATGGCATACCAATCGATTTTTGGCGCAGGCATGGTGAGCTGGATGTCGGGTGTTCCATCGTTGAAACTTAGCTGGAGTGCTTCTCCACCCATGCCGAACATGCCGTATGAATCGGAACCGCAGTCCAAATCGAACTGCACATTGCAGACCTCGTCGGCATCAACAAACACTGCGGTGAGGTTGCGGTCGCCCTCCACGGTGAAAACGTAAGGATTCTCAACCGAGACAACCGAACTGCCCTCCATCCAATATTGGAATACATAACCCTCATTGGCAGTGGCAGTGAGGGTGCATTCGGCATTGCAGGCAAATTGGCCTCCACCGCTAACCAAGCCACGCTCAGCTTGCGACGCAATGGCATCCACCGTCGAGGTTTCCATCTGTACGATTTGTGCCAAGCGCTTGCAACTATGCATGTCTACGAGAGCCATCATATAATCCATGCCGATGACGCCGGTCATCACACCACCTCCCATAGGATCCTCAGTAGTTAATGAGCTAAACATCAAATCCCCATAAACACCTATAGGACGATATTGTTCTCCATCGTTCCCATTCAATGCATACATGTAAGAAGGATTGGAGGCGGTGCCAGTGTTTGTAATCGTTCCATTAGCAGGAAGGAACAAGGCACCGGCGGGTTCCACGATGTTTTGCCAAACAGATAATGAGATAGTGTTAGTGGCATAGTCAGCAGTCGTATTGGGCGCGTTAAGCGGGTAAGTGGAGCTTTGCCAGTTGTCGGGCAAGACGAGCAGTCCAGACACGCCGTTCACCTCAGCAAAGGCATAGCGCACTTCCACATCACGCTGGTTGAGGAGGTAATCCCACTCGGAGCCACTCAGCTCATGCCAGCAGCCGATATCAACAAGGCCCATGGCCTGATGAAGACCTGAGACGAGGTCCATACCTGAGGATAACAGTTGATCTCTAATACCATTCTCTAAGATAGCTAACGAATCGTATTCCTGTCGGTAATACTGCGTTTCGGCGAACTGCCAGGAGGTGCCGATGAGATTATATGTAAAAATGGTATCAATTTGGAATTGGGCAATCATGTTACCCTTGGCAAAGCCCACGGTGGTGCAACCACTGACGGAGAAGCGTCCGCTGAGCAGGTTTTCGTCAGGCTCAGTTTCCAGCTCGCACTCCACGAAATGAGCCACCAGGTCGGTGTCTCTAGAGAGATGGAAGTGATAGAAATTGTCGTATGAAACAATCTCATCGTTGGCCGTCCAATAGGCGAAACGCCATCCTTTCTTGGCTTTGGCCGAAATGGAGAGGTCTGCCTCTTCGACGGGCTCGTATACAGAATAGGGAGTTTCAATTGGGTATGGCGCATCTCCAATTGCATCTATTGCATATAGTACACCGCCTTCTTCAGGCTCGGTGGCCAAACTGAACGTATAATAGCAGTTCATGGCAAATGTGGCCTCAAGCGTGCGACTGGAGGTAACCGTGAATTGATAAGCAGGAGATTCGCATACCATAATACCATTTTCCTTCCAACCCGTGAAATGATAACCGTAATTGGCGTAGGCAATCAATGTACAGGTTTCACCGTAGGTGTATATACCTCCGCCATACACATCGCCGTAGTCGGAGGAGGGCACGGAGAAGGCAAGGATATCGCAACTCACATCTTCACAGGAACATTCAAACTGGAAAGGAAGATTTGCTTCATCGCCTTCATGAATCGTTGCTCCATCTTCATAGTGAATGGAGAAAGAAGCACCTGAACCAGGCATTTCACCCAGAGCACTGTGCCACGATAAATTAACCGTGGCGCCTCTGTCAATAAACACAGGGTAGGTTTGGGTTATGGTTTCCGAAGACCCCATCATGCTTTCCAGTTCTAAAAATGACAATTCCTCTGGCGTGGGCATGGTCAATTCGAACGAAACGCCTTCGTATTCGACATGCAAAGCATTGCCTCCCCATCCGATAGCTTGTCCCATCAAATCGAAAACCACGTTACAGACCTCATCCACATTGGCGAATTGGGCCACCAGATCTCTGTTGCCTTTGGCCTTGAAACTATAAATCATTTCCGTGGAGACAATCTGACCGTTTTCCTTCCAGAATTGGAATACATAGCCTGGATTGGCCGTGGCGGTAACCGTACAAGTCTGTCCGCAATCGACCTCACCGCCACCAGACACGACACCCCATTCGGACTGCTCAGCCGCAACAGCAACAGCAACAGTGACCGTGCTCGGCTGAGGTGTGATTTGTGCTAAGCGCAACGAAGTACAATAAATGGAAGTGAGCACGTTCACAATGTCACCGGTCATGGGTAACTCCATTTCCATGGATGGTAATGATCCATCGGGAGAGATGAACAAACCTGGATAAACTCCCATCTCACCATTTCCATGTATATAACTCACTCCATTCATTGCGTTCATTATTCCATTTACAGGAAGGAATACCGCACCGGCAGGCTCTAATGTGGCAAGCCAAGAGCCGAAAGTGATGATATTGTTCTGATAGTCGGCGATTTCATTGAAATTGTTAAACGTGTAGGTATCGGCAATCCAATCATCAGGCAGAATCACCAAGCCATTTACGTCGTTCACCTTGGCGAAGGCAAAGCGAACGCCTGATTCGGTGTTTCGTTGATTCAACAGGTAATTCCATTCGCTGCCGGTGAGGATATGCCAACAACCTTCATTACCTTTGAAGTAGAATTGTGGTATTAAATCTACACCCGTTGTCGATATGAGTTCAGCATATAGACTGTAATTAGAAGCAAACGCCGTGGAGTCGTAGGTCATGTGATCCCATTGGTTCACTCCAAATTCGTATTCAAATCCAGGCATCCCATTTTCTGTTATCACAGACAACAGAGCCAAACTAGTATTACCTGATGAAAATGCATTTTCCATATCTCCTTTAATAATCGCGTTGCTCTTGGTGAAGCCCACGGTGGAGCATCCGCTGATGGAGAAACGGCCGCTGAGCAATTCGGGGTCGGGCATATAGCCGCAAGGTTCGAAACGCGCCTCAAAAGCGAAGCTGCCGAAAGCCCTGAACGATAATACAGGATCATAGGAAACCAACTCCCCATTGAGGTACCACCCGGCAAATTGCCAGCCCTCATTGTGATGTGCGGCAAGTATGGTTTGTACAGTGGAAGAGATTTGGCCGTTTCCTTGTGGCACATATTCAATAATTGAGTTTTGCACTTCGTATGTGCCAATGAAGGATTGATAGTCGTCAACGACATTTTCGTTTCCAACATAAACTCCAAGTAATCCCCCGCCCTCAGCAGGAGAGGCACTTGCGGCAACAAAGGTGGTCTCGGGAATGGTTATACCATTAAATACGCCATAGCCCAGTTGTGCATTGGGATTGAAGATGATCATCGAAGTCAATCCAGAACAATCACCAAATGCCCAATCGCCAATACTTTGCACAGAACTGGGAATTACAATTGATGTAAGGCTTTCGATTCCAGAAAACGCCTCCGCATAAATGTAAGTCACTGTATTGGGAATGATCGTGTTTTGGCATCCAGCAATCAAAACATTCGTTGCGGTTTCAATAATGGCATTACAATTATCACGGGAGTCATAGACAGGATTTCCCTCCTCTACAGTGATTTGCTCCAAACCACCACATGCGAAAAAAGGTGCATTGCCTATATTAGTCACCGAGTTCGGAATCGTAATGGATACAAGGTTTGAACACTCCGCAAATGCATAATTGCCTATTGAAGTAACTGAATTCGGGATGGTGATGGATGCAAGATCCGAACATTGCGTAAATGCTGTTGCTTCAATAGAATTCAGCCCCGTGAAGTATTGCAATTCGTTGAAACTGGTAATGTTTGTTCTTCTTTGGAAGACATTTCCTAATTCCGTCACAGCGGCAGCTTCGGCATAGCTTATCTCTCCATTGCCATCGTTATCCCAATTGGCCACGCAGAGGGCTTTCACATTCACATCGGCGAAATCGATGTTTGACAAGCAGAAGTCAATGTAGTTGGTGAAGTAGTCCCAGCCAAGGGCAGCGGTGTAGGCATCCAAAGTCTCGCAAGGAATCCATACGGGAATGGTATTCTGGACATTCAGGAAGGCATTGTTGCCCAGGGTGGCAGGAGCTTCAGCCTGAAGGTGCATCTCAATAAGACCTGTGCAACCGCTGAAGGCCTCTTCTCCAATGCTGGTAACTGTCTCGGGAATGGTGATTTCGGATAGTGCTGTGCAGCCTTCGAAAGCATGGGCATTTATCGAGGCCAATCCCGTGAAGTATTGCAGCTCGTTGAAGGAAGTGATTTCAGTATGGTTTTGGAAGGCCGTGCCCAAGTCAGTCACCGCCTCGGCTTCTTCAAGACTCAAAGCACCATCGTGGTTCGAGTCCCAAAGGTTCAAGCTAATGTCTTCCACATTGGCATCGGCAAAAACAATCAAATCATCAATGTAGTTGGTGAATCCACTCCATCCATAGGCATCTGTATAGGCACTAATAGTTCCCATAGGCACATGAATCGGGATGCTGGTGTCGATTTCTTCGAACACATATTCTCCTCCCACAGTAGGAGGTGTTAATGATAATACAGTAACCGATGAAAGACTGTTATTGTTTCCAAATGCGTAGTCTTGAATGTTAATAACAGAACGAGGAATCGTGATGGATGTGAGATAAACATCATTAAACGCTCTCTCTCCGATTGACGTCACAGTATTAGGAATGATGCTGGTTTTACAGCCACTAATTAATGTATTTATACTAGTTTCTATAATTGCATTGCAATTTTCACGCGAATCATATACAGGATTGCTTTCTTCTACAATGACTTGTTCAAGATCGGCACACGCCATAAATAGCTTTCCGTCAATGGAAATTGTTGTACTAGGAATTGTGATGGATGTGATACCTGTTTCTCCAAATGCCCCTTCTCCTATATTTCGCACTGAACTTGGAATATTGATAGATGTGATACCCGTTCCCCAAAATGCATATTCTTCAATTGAAGTTACAGTACTTGGAATGGTTATCGATGTAAGGCCTATGCAACCATCAAACGCACTTGTCCCAATAATGGTCAACGAATTAGGAATGACAATGGAAGATAAATTAGTGCAGCCAAAGAATGAACCATCCCAATTTCCTCCATGATAAACAAGTGACCTCAAACCCGTAAAGAACTGCAATTCGTCAAAACTCGTGATCTCTGCATTTCGATGGAACGCACCGCCCAAGTCGGTCACTGCTGCAGCTTCTTCATAACTCAGTTTGCCATTTCCATCAGTGTCCCAGTTGGCCAAACAAATGGCTTCTACAATGGTATCGGCGAAGATGATGTTGGTCTCGACATAATTGAAGAATTCCTCCCAGCCAGGTGCTACACTATAGGCACTGGTTGTTCCATCGGGCACATGAACCGGGATGTTCTTGTCCACATTTTGGAATGCCGAAGTACCCAATACCGGCGGAACAGTGGCTTCAACGTCCATGGATGTCAGCCCACTGCAATCATTGAAAGCTTCATCGCCAATATTGGTAACTGTCCCGGGAATGGTAATCTCTAACAATGCTGTGCAGCCGCTGAAGGCCTCTTCGCCAATGATAGCAACCATCTCGGGTAGAGTAACAGCAGCCAATGCCGTGCATCCTTCGAAGGCATGGACGCTAATTGAGGCCAATCCTGTGAAATATTGGAGCTCGTTGAAGGAAGTGATCTCGGTGTTATTTTGGAAGGCCGTGCCTAAGTCGGTCACCGCTTCAGCTTCGACAAAACTCAAAAATCCATCATGGTCGCTGTCCCAAAGGTTCAAGCAGATGGCTTCCACGTTGGCGTCTAAAAAATCGATAGTTTGTATCTCAATGTAGTTAGTAAACTCACTCCACCCCTCTGCATTCAAATAGTCATTGATGGTTCCCACGGGAACATACACAGGGATGCTTTTGTCAACTTCATTGAATACCTCAAAGCCCAGCGTTGGTGGCGTTGTGGAGAGGACTTTCATTGAAGTAAGACCAGTGCATCCGGAGAAAGCAGATTCTTCAATAGTAGTCACCAAATTTGGAATAATTACCGAAGTTAGTCCAGAACAACCACCAAATGCATACACTCCAATGGAAGTCACCAAATTAGGAATGGCCATCGCGGTGAGGCTTTCTATTCCAGCAAATGCTTGCCAGCCAATAGACGTCACGTTATTGGGAATGATCGTGTTTTGGCATCCTGAAATCAAGGTATTTGTACTCGTTTCAATAATGGCGTTGCAATTGTCACGAGAGTCATAGACTGGATTTCCCTCCTCCACTGTGATAACCTCGAGAGCATTACATGCAATAAAAAGTCCCTCTCCTATATAAGCCACCGAGCTTGGAATAGAGATGGATGTAAGACTGGCGCATCCTGTAAATGCATTACTACCAATTTCTTCCAACGAGTTCGGGATGGTGATAGAAGCGAGACTAGAACATCCCTGAAACTCATCATTATTAATAAAATCCAGCCCCGAGAAATATTGCAATTCATCGAAGCTGGTAATCTCTTCGTTGCCCTGGAACGCACCTTCTAAAAACCTCACTTCGGCAGCTTCTTCAAAGGTCAGTTGGCCATCCCCATCAAAATCCCAGTAGTCCAGACAGATGGCTTCAACGATGTCATCGGTGAAAGAGATACTGGTCTCAATATAATTAAAGAAGTAGTCCCAGCCATCGGCCTCCATATAGGCACTAATCGTTCCGCCAGGCACATACACAGGGATGCTGTTATTAACCTCTAGGAATACCGAAGTACCCAAGACAGGTGGCGTTGTGGCATTGACGGTCAAGGAGGCGAGGCCTTCGCACCATGAAAAAGCATCATTCCCGATAGCAGTCACTGAGCCGGGTATATTAATAGAGGTGAGGCTCGAACAACCGCCAAACACATTTTCTTCTATCGTTGTCAATGCATTAGGAAGCGAGATCGAAACCAGATCCTGACAGTCCGCAAATGCATTCATGCCGATAGAAGAAACGGAATTAGGAATGTTAACCGTTGTGAGACCTGTAAATTCAAAAGCACTTCCCCCAATGGCGGTTACCGAACTTGGTATACTAATAGAGGTGAGGCTTGAGCATTCTGTAAAGGCATAATCACCGATGGCCGTCAATCCCGTGAAGTACTGCAGCTCGTCGAAGCTGGTGATGTCTTCGTTGTATTGGAAAACAGCGCCCAAGTCGGTCACTGCAGCGGCTTCGGCATAGGACAAATGTTCATCATTATCACCGTCCCAGTTGTCCACACAAATGGCTTCCACATTCTCATCGGCGAATACGATGGTGTTGCTTTCAATGAAGGTGGTGAACGTGCTCCAGCCCTCGGCGGAAGAATAAGCATCTAAGGTGCCTCCGGGTATGTAGACAGGGATATCGGTTGGGACATTTTGGAAGACATCTGAACCCAGAGTTGGGGGTGTTAGGGCTTGAACTGTTATGGAAGTAAGGTTCGTGCACCCACTAAACGCATCATCTCCGATGTATGCGACCGAACCTGGAATGATTAGGGAGGTGATACTTTCACATGAATCGAATGCCCAATTGCCTATCGTGGTCAGTGAATTAGGGAAGCTGATTGATGTTAGGTTGTTACAGCCAGAAAAAGCGCTTTCTCCAATAGTAGTCACCGAATTAGGAATACTGATCGAAGTGAGGTTGTTACAGCCAGAAAAAGCGCTTTCTCCAATAGTAGTCACCGAATTAGGAATGTCCATCGAGGTGAGGCTTTCTATTTCAGCAAAAGCTCCCATGCCAATAGAAATCACAGTATTGGGAATGATCGTGTTTTGGCATCCTTGAACTATGGTGTTTGTGTTGGTTTTAATGATGGCGTTACAATTGTCGCGGGAGTCATAGACAGGATTTCCTTCCTCTACAGTGATTTGCTCCAGGCCACTACATCCGTAAAAAGGTGCTAAGTCAAGCGAGGTCACTGTATTGGGAATAATAATCGAAGTAATGCTGGAACAATAAGCAAAAGCACCATCTCTAATTGTAGTCACCGAGTTTGGGATAGAGATGAATGTAAGGCTGTAACAACCCCAAAATGCGAAGTTTCCAATAGAAGTAACGGAATTCGGGATGGTAATGGATTCTAGGCTTGTACATTCTTCAAACGCACCATCTCCAATTGTAGTCACCGTGTTAGGAATGACTACAGAAGTTAAATTGGTACAACCAAAGAAAGTACCTACAAGCGAAGTCAATCCCCTGAAGTACTGCAACTCATTGAAACTGGTGATCTCTTCGTTCCCTTGGAACACATTGCCCAAGTAGGTCACTGCGGAAGCTTCTTCAAAGGTCAGTTGGCCATCCTCATCAAGATCCCAGAAGTCCAAACAAATGGCTTCCACGTTGGCATCGGCGAAAGAGATGCTGGTCTCGTTATAATTAAAGAAGTAGTCCCAGCCATCGGTCGCCAAATAGGTACTAGCCGTTCCGCCAGGCACATACACGGGTATGTTCTGGTTAACCCCATCGAATACCGAAGTGCCCAAGACGGGTGGTGTGGTGGCATTGACGTATAGGGTTGTCAAACCCGTGCAGCCCGAGAAGCCTTCTTCGCCAATGGTCGTGACAATATTAGGAATCTTTATTGAAGTGAGGCCTGTGCATCCAGCAAATGCGTTTTGCCCAATTGAAGTAATGGAATTAGGTAATGTGATTAAAGTTAGGCCACTACATCCAGAAAAAGCATAATCCCCAATGGCAGACAGTCCAGTGAAATACTTTAGTTCGTCAAAACTGGTAATCAATTGGTTGCCGGAAAATATACTGCCTAAGTCAGATACAGCTGCAGCTTCATCAATGCTTATCTCACCATCTTCATCAGTGTCAAAACTGTTCACACATAGGGCTTTCACGTTGGCGTCAGCAAATGTGATAGTGATTTCAATGAAGTTAGTGAACTCGTTCCAGCCATTGGCGGAAGAATAAGCATCTAAAGTACCCCCTGGAATATAGACAGGGATGGTTGTATCCACGTCTTGGAAAACATTAGAACCCAGATTTGGGGGTGTTAGGGCTTGAACTGTTATGGAAGTAAGGTTCGTGCAATAGCCAAATGCTGAATTACCTATCGAAGTCACTGAGGTTGGAATTGTTAATGATGTTAGACTTGAACATTCTTCAAACGCAGATTCTCCGATTGTGGTCACAGAATTTGGAATTGTTATAGTAGTAAGACCACCACAACCCCTAAACGTACAATCTTCGATTGAAGTCAATGCATTGGAAAGGATAACAGAATTCAAATTTGTGCAGCCCGCAAATGCATATACTCCTATAGATGTAACCGAATTAGGGATAATAATTGATGTAAGGCCAGTCTCAGTAAACGCATTATACCCAATAGATGTCACCGAATTCGGAATAATAATTGATGTGAGTCCCGAGCAACCTCCAAAAGCTCTTCTTTCTATGGCAGTCACTGAATTTGGAATTATGGAATTATTACAACCTACCACTAAGGAGTTCGTTTCTGTTCTGATAATGGCGTTGCAATTGTCACGTGCATCAAATACAGGATTTCCTTCTTCTAATGTGATTTGTTCCAGATTACCAAACACTCCTTCTCCTATACCAGTCACGGAGTTTGGAATGGTTATAGTTGTCAACCCGGTTCCCCAAAAAGCCCAATCACCAATGGAATTGAGGTTGTTAGGCAAAACAATAGATGATAGATTTGAGCAAAAACTAAAAGCATTACTATTGATAGATGTCAGTCCTGTAAAATACTGTAGTTCATCAAAACTAGTAATACTATTATTATTGAAGAAAGAGCCTAAGTTAGTCACTGCGGCAGCTTCGTCATAACTGATTTCGCCGTCTCCGTCGGTATCCCAATTGGCCACACAAATAGCTTTCACGTTGGTATCGGCGAAAAAGATGGTCTCGATATAATTGAAGAATTCGTTCCAGCCATCGGCCGCCATATAGACACTAGTTGTTCCGCCAGGCACATGTACGGGAATGCTCTTGTTGACCTCTTGGAATGCCAAATTACCTAAAGCGGGAGGTGTGATGGCATCGACGGTAAAAGATGTGAGGCCAGTGCAAAACGAAAACGCACTTTCCCCAATAGAGGTCACCGAGCCGGGTATCTTAATAGATGTGAGGCTTGTACAACCAGCAAATGCGTTCGTACCAATAGAAGTAATGGCATCGGGAAAAGTGACAGATGTAAGACTGGTACATCCAGCAAAAGCATTATCTCCAATGGCAGACAGTCCGGTGAAATAATGAAGTTCGTCAAAACTGGTGATCAATTGGTTGCCAGAAAATAAACTGCCTAAGTCAGATACAGCCGTAGCTTCGATAAGGCTTATTTCACCATTTTCATCAGTGTCAAAGTTGGCCAGGCAGATGGATTCCACATTGGCATCGGCGAAAAAGACGCCCATTTCAATGAAATTTGAGAACTCGTTCCAGCCCCCTATTGAGCTATAAGCATCAATGGTGCCCGCAGGTATATAAACGGGAATGGTTTTGTTGACATTTTGGAACACACCTGAACCAAGACCTGGGGGCGTTAGGGCTCGAACTGTTATGGAAGAAAGGTTTGAGCACCCACTAAATGCGTACATTCCGATGTTAGCAGAACTTGATAATGTAATAGAGATCAAGCTGCTGCATCGATAAAAAGCGTATAGTTTAATAGTTGAAACTGAATTTGGAATAAGAATAGAAGTGAGACCAGTGCATGCTTCAAATGCCTCATAGCCAATAGTCGTAACAGAATTGGGAATGGTAATTGAACTGAGTGTTGAACATCCATAAAAAGCTTTATTTCCAAGAGTAGTAATAGAATTTGGAATAATGGTGTTTTTACAACCGTATGTTAAAGTGTTCGAATTTGTTTCTATTATTGCATTACAATTATCACGTGAGTCATAAACCGTATTTCCTTCTTCTACAATGATTTGCTCAAGACCAGGACATGAAATAAAAACATCTTCGCCTATTGATGTCACAGAACTAGGAATGGTTATTGAAACGAGGCTGTTACATCCATTAAAAGCTTTTAATCCAATATCCGTAACTGTATTCGGAATCATTATGGAGGTCAGGTTAGTGCAACCCATGAATGCTCCAATTTCATCTCCAATTAGATTTGCTTGTCCCTCATCGTAAGTAAACGATGTTAAACCGACAAAGAACTGTAATTCATCAAATGAAACAATGTTTCTGTTGTTTGAAAAAACTGTACCTATATCCGTCACAACGGCAGCTTCGTCCATACTCAGCTCACCATCGCCGCTAGTGTCCCAGTTGGCCACGCAAATGGCTTTTACGTTGGAATCGGCAAAGTCGATGTTTTGAGCATTTGCCCAACCCACCGCAAACAGCAGAATCAATACCAATACACTTTTCTTGTATAAGTTCCTCATTCTCATAATATAAAATTTTAATTTATTGGCAATTAATACAATGGGCCGCATCGCGAAAAATGCAGCCACCAAAATTAGGGGAAAAGCCTTTGCTCACAGCAAAAGAGGCGTAACGATTAAAACCAATTAATTGAACAAAATTCTCCAATTAATTGGAAGGTATTGTTCACATCCTATCGCTCTATCTTTCCCTTCGTTCCCACCCCAACTGCTCCGAACACTCCTTGAAAAAGTCGTGCTGCAAAGCCTCACAGATCTTAAATAACGTATCGGTGCTGATGTATGAATGGCGAAACAATCGGTAGAGGTTCTCCCGCGTGCAATGTACTTCCCCGGCCAACCAAGTGATCGTTCGGCCCTGCCGGGCAAGCTCTCTCCGGATGTTTTTCCCTATGTGAAACTCATTTGCCTTAGATGTGTTTTTCGTTTCTGCCATGTCAAAAAAGAATTCGTTATAAATCCATTGCTTTTTGGATTTTCAAAACTATGAATTATGCCTTTTAGGACACGCAGTGTTACCGTAACTTTTGGTAGCAATTAATCGAACAAAATTGAATAATCCATTATCTAAATCATTCACATTCCATGCCATGCATCAATGCTCCATCCACTCCGAACAATCCTTGAAGAAATCGTGCTGCAAGGCCTCACTGATTTTGAAAAGCATGTCAGTGTTAATCCATGGATGACGGAATATCTTGTAAAGGTTTTC
>JAEEGJ010009210.1_pt1 | contig 26630 bp, 17 predicted proteins | sample 8958761 | NCBI WGS metagenome assembly JAEEGJ01 (sample SAMN16246546, study PRJNA631951) | gut metagenome | biome: gut microbiome; feature: rumen; material: RS-attached | host: Bos | place: Iran: Karaj | collected 2018-10 | reverse complement strand
GGATGATATGCCACAATCCAAGGACGGTTGCTGAGAAAACCGTTGTAAACCACATTCCCTTCCATATTGATATAGGTCACATGAGGGAAGGCATTGAAGCCCAAATCCTGCATCACTTGCTTGCTATCCAAGGCTTTGGCCCAAGTAAAAGCTGATTCCCTACTGGTCTCGCTTGCATAAAAGGCTGAATCACTTGCTTCATCGAAAGAGATGAAAGCCGCGATGAACACTTTGGTCGTATCGCCTTCGTATTGGGCAGCCAACTCGGAAAAATGCGGTAACTCCACATGGCAATTGCCACAATGCGACGACCAGAAGAACACGGCAACATTCTTGCCTTTCAGGTTCGATTCGGTAAGCGTTTCACCTTCTTTGCTAATGAAAGTATATGAAAACGGGAAAGGCTCTTTTATCTTACTATGATATTCATTAGCAACGAGATAAGTAAACAGATTCGCACTCAGCAAAAACGACAACGGCAAAGAGAAGATCATCAGCAAAACCAATGTCACTGCCTTGGCTTTTCGCGAAACATGCAGAGCCCGTATCAGCATGACCGCCAATAGCGATAACACCAATGCAAGCAAGCGTGGGGCGACGAATGGGAAATAGCCGAAAACATGAGTGAACAGCGTTGGCAAAAGGAATATGACCAACTGAATCCACCTTTCCTTGACATTGGAATTCCTGGTGACATAATAAAAAGCTGGCAATGTGACAAATGCAATGGCCATCACAATGACGTTCAATCCCCATTGGCCTGTCAAAACAACCGCTACGAAAGGCAAAAAAGACAGATAAAGTGTCTCTTTGTACAGATCCCCAATGTGTAAACGACGGATGATGAGAACCAACAAGTAAGGCACAAAGACAGAAGCCGCCAACATGCCAACAAACGTAAATACCCTTCCCGAACCAAATTTCACCAATAACGACACCGACAACAACACCCATAATATCAACAGGTAAATCCATGTGTATTTCTGCCGTTTGGGCGCGAATGCATCCGAAAGGGCGAAGCAAATACCTACGCCCATGGCCCAATTGATCAACTCACCGCTCCTTCCCTTTTTGTCAACGAAAACGACTACAATCAAAAGCACCCCCAATAAGGCTCCAACAACGTTTAAACCGATTTGGGCTGCCTTTCTTTTATTCTCCATGATACTGTTTTTTAATACCAAACGGATAATGCAGATTGATATTGCTCCTATTTTCGCAAAAACCGTCAATCCTCCCGATTTTTTTCCTATTATTGCAAACAAATTTAAAAAGCGAACCTTATGGAAAACGATCAATTCAAACTGCCCGAAAACGCGCAACGCGAACTGAAACCGGGCGAAGAGTATGAGCCGATACTCTCGAAAAACAAGAAGTACCAAGAGGTTACGGTATGGTCGGTGTGCATCGGCCTGCTGATGACCATCCTGTTTTCGGCTGCCGCCGCCTACCTTGGCCTGAAGGTCGGACAGGTGTTTGAAGCTGCCATCCCAATTGCCATCATCGCCATCGGACTGACGGGACTGGCCCGCAAGAACGACGCCTTGTCGCAGAACGTCATCATCCAAAGCATCGGTGGCTGTTCGGGTGGCGTGGTGGCAGGTGCTATCTTCACCCTGCCCGCACTTTATATCCTGCAAGGCAAAGGCTACCAAATCGAAATCAACTTCTGGCAGGTGTTCATCGCCTCCTTGTTGGGCGGCATCTTGGGCATCCTATTCCTCATCCCTTTCCGCAAATACTTCGTCAAGGAGCAACATGGCAAATTCCCCTTCCCAGAAGCCACGGCTACCACACAAGTGTTGGTCAGCGGACAGAAGAAAGGCAAGGACTCCTTATTGCTGGTTGTCAGCGGCTTGATTGGCGGTTTGTATGACTTCATCGTCTCCACCTTCGGCTGGTGGTCGGAGACCCTCACCACCCGCATGATGGGTTGGGGCGCTGCCGTGGCCGACAAAGCCAAACTAATGTTCAAGGTGAACACTGGCGCCGCCGTGCTCGGCTTGGGCTACATCATCGGTCTGAAATACGCCTTCATCATCTGCTGCGGTTCCATGCTGGTATGGTTCATCATCATCCCGGGCATGAACCTCATCTGGGGTGACCAAGTCCTCGACCTGATGAACACGGGAGTGCTGCAAACCATAGGTGAAATGTCACCTGAACAGATTTTCAAAGACTATGCACGCCATATCGGCATCGGTGGTATCGCCATGGCAGGTGTCATCAGCATCATCAAGTCGTGGGGCGTCATTAAGTCTTCAGTCGGCCTCGCCGCTAACGAGTTCAAAGGTAAGAAAGCCTCGGCTGAGCCTGTCGATCGTACCCAAAGCGACATCTCCATGAAAGTTGTCGTGATCGGCATCGTGGCCGTGCTCATCGTCACCTTCCTGTTCTTCTGGTTCGGTGTGGTACACAACGTATGGCATGCCTTAATCGGCATACTGGTTGTGGCCGTCATCGCCTTCCTGTTTACGACGGTGGCCGCCAATGCCATCGCCATCGTGGGTAGCAACCCCGTAAGCGGCATGACACTGATGACCTTGATTTTGGCCTCCTTGGTGATGGTTGCTGCCGGACTGAGTGGTCCCAGCGGCATGACCGCCACCTTAATTATCGGCGGCGTGGTTTGCACGGCTTTGGCCGTGGCCGGCGCCTTCATCACCGACTTGAAAGTGGGTTATTGGATTGGCACGACGCCCAAGAAGCAAGAAATTTGGAAGTTCGTCGGCGTGGCCGTGGCCGCTGCCACCGTCGCTGGCGTCATCATGATCCTGAACAAAGCCTACGGTTTCGTAGGTGACGGTGCCTTGGTCGCACCGCAAGCCAATGCCATGAGTGCTGTCATCGAGCCGATGATGTCGGGCGGCAGCGCCCCCTGGCTGCTCTACGGCATCGGTGCTGCCATCGCCTTGATCCTTAACTTCTGCAAGGTGCCGGCACTGCCTTTCGCCTTGGGTATGTTCATTCCCATCGACCTCAACATCCCGCTGCTCATCGGTGGTGCCATCTCGTGGTTCGTGAGCAGCCGCAGCAAAGACCAGAAACTCAACGATGCTCGTTACAACCGCGGCACCCTCATCGCCTCGGGCTTCATCGCTGGTGGTGCCTTGATGGGTGTGGTAAGCGCCATCCTCAAGTTCTGTAATGTGGATGCCGTAGCTAAGACTGCCGATGGAACTCCGTTTGCCGAGCTGCCCGTGGCTGGCCTCATCGCCTTGGTGATGTACATCGCCATCATCGTCTACATGATTTGGGACTCGAAGCGAGCAAAAGCCGAAAATTGATTTTTCGACCATAACCATCGACCTTGACCATCTTGAACGAAATCAGGCGGTCAGGGTCTTTTTATGAATTATTACCAAGCATACCTATTTTTTCACTAGTTTTGCAGCCCAATTTGAAATCAAGAAAACCTATTGACATGAAAAGATTTACAATAACTGTGGCATTGGCTGTGATGATGGCAATGCCTGTATTTGCTGAACACATCGACCCTGAAACCGCCCGCAAGGTGGCCACGACATTTTTGAACAACAATGGTGCGAAAGCTGTTCAATTGACCGACCTTACGAAGACGATAGGTTTCCCAAACCTTTATGTTTTTACCACTGAGGAAGAATTTGTAGTGATGTCTGCTGACGACTGTGTGAAACCAATTTTGGGTTATTCTTTGATGGGGAAATTCGTCGCAGAAGGGATGCCGGAGAACCTGCGGTGGTGGCTACAAGGTTATAGCGACCAGATACAAGATATAGTTGACAACAAACACAATGACATCTCTGCCACAACAGAATGGCAAAGCCTAAAAAACGGATCCTTTTCCAAATCCGTTTCTGAAGTTATTGTAGCACCATTGCTTACCACCACTTGGGACCAAAACTATCCATACAACTATTATTGTCCTTCGGCATCAAATGGCCCAGGCGGTCATGTATATGCAGGATGTGTCGCCACAGCTATGGCACAAGTGATGAAATTCTGGAATTACCCAACAATCGGTAACAGCAGCTATAGCTATACCCATACGACCTACGGAGAACAAACTGCCAATTTCGGCGAAACCACATACGAGTGGGAAAACATGCCCAATTCCATTTCAAGTAGTTCAAACCAAACAAACATTGATGCAATAGCTACATTGATTTACCATTGTGGAGTTGCAGTAGACATGAATTATGGTCCTGGAACCAGCGGTGCTTCATCAAACAAGGTTCCCTCTGGTTTAATCAACTATTTCAATTATGCACCCTCCGCTACCTACGTTTCAAGAGACGGATACGAAGATGACCAATGGATTGCATTTTTGCAATCCGAATTAATCGAAGGGAGGCCTGTTTTTTATTCAGGAAGTTACACATTCCTAAGCAACGGTGAACTAAAATACGGTGGTCATGCCTTTGTGTGTGACGGATACCGTTCTGATAATTATTTTCACTTCAACTGGGGTTGGAGCGGTTCTGATGGGCATGGTAACAATAATGGGTATTGGCTTATTGGCGATCTACATCCAGGTTCTGGAGGATCGGGCAGCGGTTCTGGCACATACAACCTCAACAACTCCGTGGTTGCATGGGTTGAGCCTATCAGCAACCTGACTGCTCCAACACTGACAGTTTCTGTCTCAAACAATAACGCTACCTTAACTTGGAATGCCATTGACGATGCCACATCATATGATGTCTACAAAGACAATGCAAAAATCGCCACTGATTTAACCAGCCTCAGCTACGTTGACAACAACATTGGCTTTGGCCAATACCCAGAATACTATCTCAGAGCCAAAAATTCAACAACCAAGTCCAACCCTTCAAATAGAGTCACTGCAACAGGGACATATCATAATCTCATTCCCCAAAACCCCAATGCCACAATAGCAGTTTCCGACAATAGTGTCAACCTAACTTGGACCGAGCCGCAAGTCCAATCCATGGACATGCATTACGGCACTGGACAAATTGGCAGTCATTATGGTTCAAATGTAAGTGAGGGTACTTACTGGGGACAATGCTATCCGTCAGAATCCATCGGAGTTTTTGGGGGCATGGCTATTGATCATGTTGCTATCTATCTTGGTATTACGGGCAACTATAGTCTTTTTTTGTACAAAGATAACGTTACTTCAGAATCAAATCTTCTTGCCACCAAGGACTTTACAGGCTCTGTCGGTTGGAATGAAATTGCTTTGGACAATGCCATTCCTCTTGATATTACGAAGGACTTATGGGTGGTTTTCCACACAAGCAACAGCATCTCGCACCCAGCTTATTTTGGAGAGTATTTTGGAAACGGCAAGGAACATGCTCATTATTTATGGTATAGTTTTAGCGAAAACATCACCTATTCATTACAATCTGAAGATGTCTCATGGCCTATAAAAGTCCATCTCACAGACGGCACGTTCACATACAATATTTACCGTGATGATATGCTTATTGCCGAGCAACAACCAATCAACACCTTTCAAGATGTGAATTTATCCGACGGAACACATAACTATTATATCAAGTCATACGCAAACAATTGGGAATCTGACGCCTCAGACATCGTTACCCTTTCTTATTCTACTGAACATCGGATTTCTGATGCGGTCACTATTCCCGACAATCTGACTCTTTCTAACTATAATAAATACACCATCGAATCAACAGGCATCCTTACCGTCACAGGTACATTGGTCAACAACGACCCTGCACAACTCATTTTGGAAAATGACGCACAGCTCATCCACAACTCTGCTGGAGTGAAGGCTACAGTGAAGAAACACATCGCCCCCCACACCACCAACAATAATGGTTGGTACTTCGTCGCCTCTCCCGTCTCGGAGAATATCACACCATCAGAAAACAATGGCTTCCTAACCAACGATCATGACCTCTATTTTTATGATGAGCCGACACACTATTGGAGAAACCACAAAGAACATTTAGTCGAAAACATAAATCAAAACACAAATTCAGACTTTGATATCGAATACAAAAAAGGTTATCTCTATGCTAATGGCGAAACTGAAGGGACTACGCTTCAATTCCCTGGTACTTTAACACCTAGCAATAATGATGTAACCATCAACAACTTGAGCCACAGTTCTGACTCACAACTCAATGGTTTCAATCTTATCGGCAACCCCTTCGCCTGTAATGCTTCACTTGGAGTCGACTTTTACGTCATCGATAACACGGCAAACAAATTGGTATTGGCCGAAAATGGCAGGATAATCACCCCTGGTGAAGGTGTTTTCGTAAAAGCCTCAGTAGCAAACAATTATCAAGTCACTTTCTCAAAAAGCAATGGCACAAGATCCCACACTGCAAACAACTGCATTGACTTAGTCGTCTCTCAAGGTTGCTCAGATTTTGATCGTGCTCGCGTGCGTTTTGGTCAAGGCATAGGCATGGAAAAATACAGCATAGACGAATATGGTTCCAAACTCTACATCCCACAGAACGGTCAAGACTTCGCCGTGGCCTTTGCCAATGGACAGAACGAGATGCCTGTCAACTTCAAGGCTACCAAAAATGGCAACTATACCATCAGCATAGAAACTGAGGACCTTGAAGCAGAATACCTCCACCTCATTGACAATATGACTGGTGCTGATATTGACCTCTTAATCACACCAAGCTATACCTTTGAGGCCAGAACAAGTGATTATGCTTCCAGATTCAAACTGTTGTTTGACAACAACGGTTCTTCGACTCCTTCGATAGGCTCAGGAGCCGACTCAGAGACCTTTGCCTACATCAGCGGTGGAAACATCATCATCAACAATGAAGATAAGGCAACACTGCAAATTGTAGATATGACAGGACGTGTGGTCGTTGAGAAAGACGCGATGAATTGCGTCTCTACAAGCGAGATGACATCTGGTGTCTATGTCATCCGCCTCATCAACGACCAAAAGGTGATGACACAGAAGATCGTAATCGAATAAAGGCCTTTCGACAAGCTCAAGGACCAGATTTTTCAGTATCTTTGCGCCACAATTTAAGAACACTGTGGCAAGCATAAAGTACCAACCTTATAAAGCTGATGCCCACATCGACGCGATAGTCAAGACTTTGCGCGATGGAGGGCATTTGCTTTGTTCCAATTTGGCGGCCTCGTCGAAGGCTTTCGTCGTGGAGGAAACTTTCCGACAGATAGGCGGCCAGCACCTCATCGTATGCGCCGACAAGGAAGACGCAGCCTATTTTTATAACGACCTCGAGAGCCTGCTCGGTGAGCGCGGCATGGACTACAGCAAGAAGCAGGTACTCTTCTACCCCACCTCTTACAAGCGTCCCTACGAGCCCGAGAAGCCCGACAACACCTATATCCTCTCGCGCACCGAGGTGCTGCAACGCGTCTCCACCTCCGAGCGCAAGACTTTGATTGTCAGTTACCCAGAGGCACTGAGCGAGAAGGTCTTCACCCGTAAGCTCTTGGCCAAAAACACCTTCAAAATCAAGGTGGGTGACAAAATCAACCTCGATTTCCTCACTGACTTGCTCTACGACTACGAGTTTGAGAACGTCGATTTCGTGGTGGAGCCGGGACAGTTTGCCATCCGTGGCGGCCTGGTTGACGTGTTTTCGTTCGCCAACGACTACCCCTACCGTATCGAGTTCTTCGGCGACGAGGTAGAAAGCATCCGCAGCTTTAACATCGCTGACCAGCTCTCTATTGAGCAATTGAAACAAATCGTGCTGCTGCCCAACATGCAGGAACGCGCCTTCATCGAGGACCGCGAAGCCATCCTGCAATACCTGCCCGACACCACCACCGTTTGGCTCACCGACATGGCCTTCTTCGCCACGCAGGTCGACAAGGAATACGACCGTGCCGTGGAAGCCTTCGAGAAGATGCAAGAGCAGAACGAGGAAGTCAAGGCTTTGAAACCAGGGCAGTTGTTCAGCAAATCGGATGAATTGCTTTCTAACCTTATTAAGCACCCTACCGTCGAGTTTGGCGTTTCAAGCAAGCTGATAACTGACGATCTGGATTGCTTCATTCCTCGCAATGACGCGAAGCGACAATTAGAAACTGTCACGTTCCACACCAAGCCTCAACCGATATTCAGCAAGAACTTCAACCTGCTTATCGATGACATTGCAGCACATAAGGAAGAAGGCTACCGCGTCATCGTGTTTTCCGAAAGTAGCAAACAACTCTCTCGTATCCAGGCGATTCTAAACGACATCAACCACAACGACGAACTTCATCACAACTTCGAGACTGAGACCATCGCCATCCACGGCGGCTTCATCGACGAAGACCTGAAGGTGTGTTGCTACACCGACCACCAGATCTTTGAGCGTTACCACCGCTTCCACCTGCGCGACAACTTCTCCACCAAGCAGGCCATCACGCTGAAAGACCTCTATGAGCTGAAGCCCGGCGACTATGTCACCCACATCGACCACGGCATCGGGCGCTTCGACGGCTTGGAGACCATTGACAACAATGGCAAACAACAGGAGGCCATCCGCCTGATTTACAACAACGGCGACCTGCTCTATGTGAGCATCCACTCGCTGCACCGCATCGCCAAATACAGCAGCAAGGACGGGACCGAGCCCAAACTCAGCACTCTCGGCAGTGGCGCTTGGAACCGACTGAAGAACAAGACCAAGAGCAAGGTCAAGGACATCGCGCGCGAACTCATCAAGCTCTACGCCGAGCGCAAACGCACGCCTGGCTTCAAGTTCTCGCCCGACAACTACCTACAAAACGAGTTGGAGGCCTCGTTCATCTACGAAGACACCCCCGACCAACTGAAAGCCACCAACGACGTGAAACGCGACATGGAGAGCGAGAACCCCATGGACCGCCTTGTGTGCGGCGACGTCGGTTTCGGCAAGACCGAGGTGGCCATGCGTGCCGCCTTCAAGGCCTGCTGCGACTCGAAACAGGTGGCTGTGCTCGTGCCAACAACGGTGCTCGCTTTACAACACTACCACACCTTCACCGAACGCTTCAACGGCTTCCCCGTCACCATCGAATACCTCAACCGATTCAAGACCACTAAGCAACAATCCGAAATACTAAAGAAGCTGGAGAAAGGCGAAATCGACATCATCATCGGGACGCATCGCCTCACAGGAAAAGATGTGAAGTTCAAGGACTTGGGACTGCTCGTCATCGACGAGGAGCAGAAATTCGGTGTGGCCGTAAAGGAGAAACTGAAAGAGATGAAGGCCAACGTTGACACGCTGACTTTGACCGCCACGCCTATCCCCAGAACGCTGCAGTTCTCCATGATGGGCGCCCGCGACCTCAGCGTCATCACCACTCCGCCGCCCAACCGCTATCCCGTGCAGACCGAGTTGCGTGGCTTCGACGGCGAACTCATCCGCGATGCCATCCAGTTTGAACTCGCCCGCAACGGACAGGTCTTCTTCATCCACAACCGCATACAGAACATCATGGACGTGCACGACTTCATCCTGAAGTACGTGCCGGGTGTGCGCATCGCCGTGGCCCACGGACAGATGGAAGGCTCGAAACTTGAGGACATCATGCTCGGCTTCATCAACGGTGACTACGACGTGCTGCTCTGCACCACCATCGTAGAATCGGGTTTGGATATCCCCAACGCCAACACCATCATCATCAACGACGCGCACCGTTATGGCCTCAGCGACCTGCACCAGCTGCGCGGACGCGTGGGTCGTTCCAACAAGAAGGCCTTCTGCTACCTGCTGACGCCTCCACTCAACACCTTGACCCAAGAAGCCCAAAAACGTCTCCGCGCCTTGGAGGAGTTCTCCGACCTCGGCGAAGGCATCAACATCGCCATGCGGGACTTGGACATCCGTGGCGCAGGAAACATCCTCGGCGCCGAACAGAGCGGCTTCATCAACGACATCGGCTTTGAGACCTACCACAAGATCCTCGACGAGGCCATCCTCGAGCTGAAAGAAACCGAATTTCAGGATATCTTTGAAAAGGAAGAAGAGAAGTCGTATGTCGCTGACTGCACCATCGAGACCGATATGGAAGTACGTTTCCCCGCCGACTATATCAACTCGACACAGGAGCGCGTCAGCCTTTACAGCGAGCTCGACCGCACCAAGACCGAGGAGAGCCTAATGAAGTTCACAGACCATCTCATCGACCGTTTCGGACCTATTCCCAAGCAGGTCAACGACTTGCTGAACACGGTGCGTCTGCGTTGGATTGCCAAAGATTTGGGTTTCGAGAAAATCTTGTTGCGTCACCACAATATGACGGCCTATTTCGTCAGCAACCAGGCCTCGAAATACTTCGAGAGTAGCACCTACATGCAGATTATGCAATACATCATGAGCCACCCGAAGCGCACCGCACTCAAGGAGGCCAACGACAAACTGCAACTCACCGTCAAGGAAGTGGAAACGGTGACACAGGCGCTGCAGTTGTTGCGCGAGATACAGACCATCCATTAGTGTTTACTTGACTTTAAATACGAACAGACTTATGACTGGACCTCAATTGCTCATCCTAACCATCATTGTTGCACTTGTAATCGCCTTCATTATCACGATGATCGTGCTCAACAGCCACACCAAAAAGATGTTCTCCACAAATGCCAGGTTGGTGGACAACCAAAACACCTTGTTGGAACAAAACAAGCGGCAGGAAAAAGACAAAACCGAGTTGAAAAAACGAATCAACGAATTGGAGGAAGAACTGAAGTGTAAAACAGGAGATGAGGTAGCTCAATTGAAGGAACAGACACGCGAGTACCGCGAGAACATAGAGCTGACCGCCGACATGAGCGATGATGATCTGATGGCTTGGATTGACCAAAAGATGGACGAGATGCAGCTCTATACCGACACCAACCTCACTTTGAAAACCTTGGCGAACACCTTGGGACTGACGCAACGGCGGCTATGGTCTTTGTTTAAAAACCATCCAAAATATGCAAGTTTAGGCGACTATCTCAACGAGAAACGTGTCTTGTTGGCATGTAGGCTGTTGCACGAGAAACCCAACTGGACTATCGAGGCCATTGGAACGGAGGCAGGATTCGGCAGTCGCCGCACTTTCCAAATGGAAATGAAACATCGCTTCGGCATCACGCCATTGCAATACCGGCAGGGAATGGAGAATACCGCATATCAAGAAACGCCACAAACTTCAGATTAACACCCGCCGCTGCATCCAAGCATAAATGATGATAACAGCAATGGTGGGAATCTCCATAGGCAGGTTGGCCAAACCCGATTCGGGGCCAACAAGCAAGAAGGAGACGACGGGGATAATGCTGGAAATCAGGATATAGAGCGCCATCCAAATGCCCACCTGCCGAAGCCGACCGCGATAGCTAAACGCAATGGCACAGCCCAAGGGCAGATAAACGAGCATCAGTAAAACGGCAACAGGCAGTCCGACAACATACATGATGGACGGAATCATCTCTGTAACAAACCCAACCAAATTCAACGCAACAACCACCCACCACCACACCGTGAATGGACGGTATAGCGGCTTTGTGCCTCGCAACAGCCCAAAATACATCACCAAGGCCCCAAAGGTCTGAACGATGCCTCGTACCCATGAAAGGTGAGCATCATCCATCCAATGCATCAGCGGCGCATAGTTGACGACAGCCTGCAAAAGGTAGCACACAAAAGCTGCCTCGATGAGCCAACGCGGCAAGCCACTGTCCACATGGTTCACAAGACACAGGCTTTCAATACTTTCCACCTTTTCGATAGAGGTTTGTTCCTTCGTTTCCATGACCGCAAAAATATAGTTTTTGCCGCAATGTTCAGAAAAAAATACGATGTTTGTCTACAAAAAACAATTTGCCCGGCCTTCATCACTCGAAGGTCGGGCAAATACTTGAAGTAGGAATTTCTAACTTACTTGAAATCAGAAATCATATTCAGCTTTCATGATAAGCTCTTCGGGACTTTCTTGTGCTATTTGCAAGAACTTGACCTTGGTGCGATTGCCAATATCACCACCTCTTCTGACTTCCACATCTTCTTTGTAAATAGAAGGAATCGCACCATAGGCAAATGTTTCGGGAAGCTCAGCCTCAACATAAACGGGTTTGGCTTCGATTTTGGCTTTGAAAGGAGCTTTCACATTGATAGAAGGACTGGTCCAAGGCAGGGTAACGCCTTTCACCTCAACTGGTTCGCCATTAGCGCCAGTGTAAGTCACGTCAAACTTAAAGCAGTCGGAAGTGACAATCTCAATATCTAAAGCGGCTTTGGTTTTATTGCCAAGGGCATAGGAGACCTTGAAAGTTTTGCTTGTTGGTTCACTAGGAGTGTCTGTGGGTTTTTTGCAACCCGTGAGCATCAGGCCACCGATAAGCAGGGTGGCGAGCAGAAACATTACTTTTTTCATTTTTTAGAGTTTGATTTGTTAAACAATAATTAAAAGAGCTACAAAAATACTAAAATAGACAGCGCGAAAAGTGCTCCTACATTTGAAAACGGCAAAAAAGCGGACTTTCTGCGCAAAATCGGGTTTTCTGCGCAAAAAAAGCCGCTAAATCGAAGAACATATACTATTTGTTTTCCCAAAAATCCGCACCCTTCGCACCGATTTCCTTCGGGTCGAAGACGGGTTCCTTGCCTTCCTTCTTCTGGCGTTCGTATGACTTCAGTGCCTTGAAAGCCTTGGGCGAGAGCAACAATATGGCGATGATATTCACCCAGGCCATGGTGCCCACACCGATATCGCCGAGGTCCCACATCGCACGGGCCTCATGCAATGAGCCAAAGAACACCATGCCCACCACGCCAATACGCAGCACCCAAATCAGGACATGCTCCTTGCGGCCTTTGCCGAAGAGATAGACAAGATTCGTCTCAGCATAGTAATAATATGCCATGATGGTGGTGAAGGCAAAGAAAAACAGGGCAAACGAAACGATGATGCCGCCCCAGTTGGCACCCAACAGCGTACCCAAAGCAGCGGAGGTGTAACTCACATCAGGCGCACCCAGTTCCAAACCCTCGGCAGCAACGAGGATGTTGCCAGAGGCATCGAATACATTATAGGTCTTGCAGGCCAAAATCATCACGGCAGTGGCAGTACACACTAATAAGGTGTCTATATACACCGAAAACGCCTGCACCAGTCCCTGCTTGACGGGATGCGAAACCTTAGCCGCGCCCGCTACGATGGCACCCGTACCCTGCCCAGCTTCGTTGGAATAGATGCCACGCTTCACACCCCAAGCGATGGTGCTGCCCAAGATGCCACCCAAGGCCTCTTTCATGCCGAAAGCACTACGGAGCATATCCATGAAGACCGAAGGCACCTCGTGGATATGGAAGCCCAACACGACAAGGGAGAGCAAGACATACAAAACAGCCATGAACGGCGCCACGATCTGCGCCACATTGGCGATACGTTTCACACCACCCATCACCACGAGTCCGATGAGCAAGGCCACGATGGCACCCGCCCATGCCGGGCAGATGTGGAAGGTGTTGGCAAACGAGATAGCGATACCGTTGGATTGCACCGGAGGCAGAAACAGGCCGCAGGCCAGCACCGCGATAACGGCAAACAACACGCCTAACCATTTGCTATGCAAGCCTTTCTCGATGTAATAGGCCGGACCGCCACGGAACTGTCCTTTGTGTTCCTCCTTATAGATTTGCGCCAAGGTAGCTTCAGAGAAAGCCGAGCCTGCGCCCAAAAAAGCGATGATCCACATCCAGACAATGGCGCCCGGACCACCATAGCCAATGGCTGTAGCCACTCCTACAATGTTTCCCGTACCGACACGACCCGACAAAGCCATCGAAAATGCCTGAAACGAGGTGATACCTGTCTTTTGGCTCTTGTCTGTCGAAAAAAGTAGCCGCGCCATCTCGCGCAGGCGGCGCACCTGCACGAAACGCGTACCGATGGAGAAATAGAGTCCCGCCAAGAGGCAGATGGCCACTAAGGCCGGACTCCATACCCATCCGCTTATTGTTTGTATGATTTGTTCCATAGTAACAAGTCTATATTCTAGAATACCGCAGCGACGCGACGAATCTGCTTTAGTTTCTCCATAAACGACTCGTTGCGCTCGGCCATTTGCATATCATATTCGTTTTGCATAGCCAACAGCGGCGCTGCGTCCACGCCTAAAGCCGCTTCCATCATCAAGGCCAGCTCGATATTAAGGGCTCGCTTTCCATTCAACACCTCATTGAGGACAGAATAAGAAATGCCCATCTCTCTGGCCAGGCTGCGCTGCGAGATACCACGATATTCAAGTTCGTCCTTCAGCACCTCTCCGGGATGCGTTGGTTGATAGGATCTCAAGTTGTTTGCTATCATCTTCGGATCAACTCCTTCAAGTGTAGTCATATTCTGTTCCTCCCTTTATTTGTAATGGTTTGACAAATCTGTGATGTTACATATCGTTGCTATTTGTTTGCCCGCCTCCATGCCCTCTATAAACTCAATACGGTATTGGTCATTGACTCGAACAGAAGACTTCCCTTCCTTATCGCCATGCAATTTCTCATAATGCAGTGAGCCGAACTTCGTAAGGCCCAACACATTCTCTTGTTGCTTCATCAAGTTGACGACTTTCACATACTTCGAAACAATTTGTGGCTGAAACCGATGTTTCTTATCTTTAGTCTTGCCGTCAACATAAAGCTCTTGAAGGTATGTCTTTTCGAACGTAACTATCATTGCGCTGCAAAAATACACAAAAGTTTTAATGTTCGCAAATTTGGGAACAATTTGTGATAAAACCCTAAGCCCCACTATTACACTCTATCGGATTAAAACCCAACAGAACAAGATATGTTAAGATTACTTGTTTTTGAAAAAGCAAGGTATTTGAGCTATTTATTCGTTCTGAGGGGGAGTATCTCTTAGGTAAAATCGACAATGAGTGCAGTCCTGCCGATTCACGAAAGAATAGCCCAGTTCACCTGGGCTTTTTTCTTAAGTCAAAAGCAGAAAGCAAAGTCCTGAAAGGACGACCCGAGCACACCCCGATATGCAATGTCGGGTTTTTATATTTGGCAGAGACTATTCACCTCGTCAAGCAAGCATCCAGATCCTTCACCAAGGCTTCCTTGTCTAAGTGCTGGCCGATAAAGACGAGTTTCTGCATGCGGTCGCCGTAGGTGTCATCCCAGTCGCGGCGGAGGGTGGGCTCGCGGTCCATCATCATGGCCAACTCGTTGGCGGGCATGGTGGCAAACCACAGGCCGGCGTCGCGCAACTGCACCTGCTTGCCCGCCTGCTCGAAGATGTAGCAGTTGTCCATCTCGTTCTTGAAGTAGCAGATGCCCTTCACACGAATGACATTTTTCGGCATCTTGCGCGCCACAAACTCATCGAAACGCGCCATATTGAACGGCTCGCGACGGTAATACACAAAAGTGCCGATGCCGTATTCCTCCACCTCACCGCCTTCGTGGTCGTGGTGATGATGGTGGTGATGTCCGTGCTCCTCTTCCTCGTCGTCATCGTCATGGTCGTGATGATGGTGATGATGCTCGTGTTCGTCCTCGTCATCATCGTCATCGTGATGATGGTGCTCATGTTCATCGTCGTCATCGTCGTCAACAACGGCACCTTCCACTTCCTTGATCCAAGTGGCAGAAGTGGCCACCTTGTCGAAGTCGAACATGTGGGTGTTCAGGATTTTGTCGAAGTCGACATCACCATAGTCGCAGGTGATGATTTCGGCAGTGGGCTGCAAGGCGCGAATGATGCTCTTGACGCGACCTAACTCCTCAGGTGTGACCTCTGATGCTTTGTTGAGCAGGATGATGTTGCAGAACTCTATCTGTTGGATGACAAGACTTTCCAAGTCGTCCTCGGCCAAATTCTTCTTCATCAGGTCGTCACCACAGCCGAACTCGCTCTGCATGCGCAGGGCGTCGACGACGGTCACGATGCAGTCAAGAATCGGAATACCGTCCTTGGTGAGTTGCCAAGCCATGTCGGGGAAGGAGCAGATAGTTTGGGCAATAGGCTCAGGCTCGCAGATGCCGCTGGCCTCTATGACAATATAGTCGAAGCGCTTCATGACGATGATCTCATGCAATTGTTGGATGAGGTCCATCTTCAAAGTGCAGCAGATGCAGCCGTTCTGCAAGGCAACCAAACTGTCATCTTTTTGGCCGACCACTCCACCTTTTTCAATCAAATCGGCATCGATGTTCACTTCGCCTATGTCGTTGACAATCACAGCGAATTTGATGCCCTTACGGTTATTCAATATCTTGTTGACCACAGTGGTCTTGCCGCTACCGAGATAACCTGTGAGCAGCAATACGGGTATATCTTTCTTCATTTTTTTGTACTTTTGCAAACGGATTGCAAAAATACAAAAAATGAGCAAACAAGAAGACTATAAACTCCTCCTTTCGCAAGTAAAAGCAATGGTGAAGGACGAGACGGATGCCGTCGCCAATATGGCCAATGTGGCCGCATTGATTCAAGAGGCTTTCCATTTCTGGTGGACTGGATTCTACCGTGTCATCGGCGAGCAGTTGGTGCTGGGTCCCTTCCAAGGCCCTGTGGCCTGCACCCGCATTGGCTACGGCAAGGGTGTGTGCGGCACTTCATGGAAAGACAAGAAAACCATTGTAGTTGAAGACGTTGAGCAGTTCCCTGGTCACATCGCTTGTAGTTCGGAATCGCGAAGCGAAATCGTAGTGCCTTTATATAAAGGCGAAGAAGTCATTGGGGTATTGGACATTGACAGCGAGAAACTGGCCACGTTCGACAAAACCGACAAAGAATGGCTGGAACAAATTGCCGAAGTTGTTTCCGCAGTCTTATAGTCTCAGATAATCCACACGAATTATACCATCGAGGAACTCCGACGGCACCAACGTCTTGATGGCCTTGATGACAATGTTCATCATCCGCTCATGCACATAGTCCTTCCTGAACACCAAGCCTATCGTTCGATGAGGCTCGGGGTTGACAATCGGCCTGATACGGTCTTTTACGGTCTCAGGCAACAAATGCAAATGCGACTCTGGCACGATGGTGATACCACCATTTTCGTCTGTAATCTGAATCAAGATGCCTACACGGCCACCTTCATACAGCTTATCATATTTGATCTCCTCCTCCGACCTCACCTTTGAACGGTCGAACAACCTCACGCCATCTTTCATCGTCCACACCTTGTATTTCGACATTTGAGAACGCTCGATGGTGTCTTCTTTATACAAATCATCTTTGGGTGAAACGTATGCAAAAAATCGCTCGTGATATAGTGGTATCTCCAACAAATCAGGGTCATTGACAGGATAAGTCAAAATACCCATGTCGATTTCGGCTTTCTTCACCTTATCGATAATCGTTGCCGTTATCATCTCTTCCACTCTGAGGTGAATCGCTGAATGTTTAGTTCGCATATAATGGAAAAGCCCAGGCATAATCACCGGTGCCACCGTGGTCGTCAAAGCAATGCTGAGGTCACCCGATGATTGTTCCTTTGCTGTACGCGTCAGCTCCAGCAGCTGCTTGGTATGAAAAACAGCCATCTTCGCTTCGTCAATCACTTTTCGGCCCATTTCGGTGACCGTGACAGGATGTGTGTCACGATTGAATATTTTGACATCCAATTCCTCTTCTAACTTCTTAATCATCAGACTCAGCGTTGATTGCGTAACTTCACAGGCCTCAGCCGCATTGACGAAATAGCCATGCTGCTCCACAGCGATGATGTATTCCAATTGTTGCAAAGTCATCTCTTTATTGATTTTATCAATGCAAAGATAAACATTATTGTATTGACTCATAAAAAACACCGAAATAATTTTGCTTCAGTTTTTCAAAATCGATAGCAAATGGAGAAATGGAATACCACTTTACGTTATGCGGGCTTTTCTTTGATAGGTGTGGCCATACTAATGTTTATCTCGGCGTTCATCGCTTTCAGAAACGAAATGGACGATAGTTTCAACCCCTTGGTCTTCTCTGGCATGTCCGCGCTTCTCAGCGGTTTTTTCGCCATCATCACGACAAAGCCACAGGAAAAGATGGGCATTGAAGAAGGGTATTGCATCGTCACGGGTTGTTGGATAGTCGCCTGCGTCTTTGGTGCCATTCCTTATTTGCTATTTGGCGGTGAGTTCACGGTCGTCAACGCTTTTTTTGAAAGTGTGTCGGGATTCACCACCACGGGGGCTTCCATCCTCAACGACATCGAAGCCCTGCCCGACGGCTTACAGTTTTGGCGCATCGCCTCGGCTTGGATAGGCGGCATCGGAATTGTTACACTCGTCTCCTTAGTCATCTCTGCACAACAAGACCGCCATCTCGTTTTGGCCAGCGCTGAATTGTCGGACCTTGCCAAATCCTACTATGGCGGGCGGAAGAAAAACTTCGTCTATCGAATGATAGCCATCTATCTAATCATCACAACGGCATCAGCCATTGCCTTAAGGCTCACCAAAATGCCTTGGTTCGACGCCACGACCTTGGCCATGTCGGCTTGCAGCACCTGCGGATTCTGCACAAAAAACATCAGTGTTGCTTTCTATGACAATGCCACCGTGGAAGTCATCCTCATTGCAGCCATGCTGATGGGTGCCACCAACTTCAGTCTCATGTTCTCTACCATTTGGCCCGACAAACACACCCGCAAAAACCTCTTCAACACGCAAGTCATCCGATGGTTCTTGGCTCTCGTCGCCATCGCCATACTTGCTGTCACAGCCAATCTGTACTTCAGCGGATATTACACCTCTTTCCCAAAAGCCTTGCGTCTGGCAGCCTTTCAAGTTTGTTCACTCAGCACAACCACGGGATTTGCCACTACCGACACCAACCTTTGGCCCACGTTCAGCATGGGCATACTGATATTGTGTTCCTTGGTTTGTGGGTGTTCGGGCTCAACTTCGGGAGGCATGAAAATGGATCGCTTTGTCATCGTCATCAAAAGTATGAAAGGCTTGGTGAGCTCGCTTATTGGGGTCAAGAATGTCAACCAGACCAAGCTCGACGGTCAAGTCCAGACGGAAGAAAACGTCACCTCAATCATTACCTTCATGGGCATCTACATCCTCATCATCGCCATCGGAAGTGGCATATTTGCCATCAGCATGGACGCCAAGACTTCGGTGACGGCTTCCATCGCTTGCATGGGCAGTGTAGGGCCTGGTTTTGGCGAGGTCGGCTCGTTGGGCAACTATGCCGGTTTTTTGAGTTATCAAAAAGTGGCGGCCATGCTCATCATGCTTTTGGGCCGTGTCGAAATCTTCCCTATGCTGATTGCCTTTAGAAGCATTTTCCGCCGTTGACCCTTGCGCAATTCAACTTTTTTGCCGTTTTTTGCAAATTGATTTATCAAATTTGCCATGAAAAACTTTTTCCGAAGAGTCCTAATATACATCAAGTTCCTTATCCACCTCTCCGACGAAATCGACTACGAGAACGCCACTTCGTCCATCAGAAAAAACATCGCTTTCAGGGGCACCAATGTTTTCATCTTGGCCTGTGCCATCATCATCGCCTCAGTGGGTTTGAATGTCAACTCCATTCCGGTCATCATCGGCGCCATGTTGATTTCGCCCGTGATGGGTCCCATCTTGGGCTTTGGATTGGGTCTTGGCACCGAGGACAATCTTTTGGTAAAAGAATCGATGAAGAACTTCAGTGTGATGGTCGTCATCAGCATCATCGCCTCTTCATTGTATTTCTTACTCAGTCCCTTGAGTCTGGCCAACCCTTCAGAACTGTTGGCCAGGACCAGGCCTACCATCTATGATGTCTTGATAGCCCTCTTCGGTGGTTTGGCAGGCATCATCGAGACCTCGCGCAAGGACAAGGGCAGCGTCATCACGGGTGTGGCCATCGCCACCGCGCTCATGCCGCCACTATGCACCGTTGGCTACGGCATCTCCATCTGGAAAGGATCCGTCATTTTCGGGGCGCTCTATCTCTTCCTCATCAACAGTGTCTTCATTGCCTTGGCCACCTTCGCTGCCGTGAAGTATTTCAGGTTCCCCATCATGGAGGCCTCGGTAGAAACCAAGAAACACTTGCCCAAAGGAGCGGTCTACCTCATCCTGCTCATCGTCATCGTGCCAAGCTTCATCACCGCCATCAGCGTCATAAAAGAGAATAACTTCATCACCCACGTCGAGCGTCTGGTGGCCGAAAACAAGAATCTCGGTAAGTGCTTCATTTATGACCATAAAGCTACCTATTCACGCAAATCACCCACACTGGAACTTTTCCTCGCTGGCGAAACCCTGACCGAAGAAGCAAAGAAAAACTTCTATAACAGCGCAGAGGAATACGGCATCACGCGCGGCCAAATCATCTTCCACGAAGATGCCACCAGCATGCGTCAGGAACTTTCGGAGGTGGAGATTGTAAAAGGCATTTATGAGCATACCGACCAGCAAATCAAAAGGTTGAACGACAGCATCTTGAAGCTTGACAAACAGTTGAACGAATTCAAGGAAAAGAAATTGCCAGTTGAAGCGGTGTCGAAAGAACTGTTTGCCCAATATCCGAACATACAAAGCCTTAGCTTAAGCCGAGGTGCTTTCGTGCAGACAGGCAACGCCGTCGAAACCGAGCAGATTGTGGCCATCATTACCTCCGATGCGTCAATCGACACCGTGCTCCACGACCGCATCGAACGCTGGCTGAAGGTGCGCCTCAACAATGAAAAAGTCGTCGTAGTCAACCAAAGCACTGAAACAGAAAAAGCCGCTGAATAACCAGCGGCTTTCTTATTGATTTCGTGGAGATTACCGGACTCGAACCGGCCACCTTCAGATTGCGAACCTGACGTTCTACCAGATGAACTAAATCCCCTGTTGCGGCTGCAAAAATACAACAAAATCGCTTATCAAGGTATTTCCCGTTGAAATAAATTATAATTCAATAAAAAGACGCATCCCATTCTACATTACAATGCGAATAAAACGTATCTTTGCCGACCAAATCAAATGACAATAATACATTAAAAAAACATACTACCATGACTATTGAAGACTACATCATTTTTAGAGTAAATGCACTGCTCCATGCCCACGACGCAAAGATTGTGATGCGCCTCGAAGGCGGCATGAGCAACTACACCTACGTCGTTGAATGCCAAGGCAAGAAATACACCTACCGTGTGCCTGGCAAATTTGCCGAAAAGTTCGTCGACCGCGAAGAGGAATGGGCCAATATTCAGGAAGTCAACCGCTTGGGCTTGAATAACGTGACGGAATACGTCGAAATACGCTCGGGCGAAAAACTGGCCGAGTATGTGGAAGGCACCATCATGAGCACCACCGATGTGATTTCCTACAACGAAATGTCGGTGAAAGCTCTGAAGAAAATCCACAACTCCGACATGAAGTTCAAGGACTACAATGCCTTTGGCCGCCTCGATGCCGACCAACGATATTGTATTGAAACGGGTTATGTCTTCCCTCAGGAATACCTCGACCTCCGAAAGAAACTCGATGCCATCCGAGCCACCCAAGTCAATGTGCCCAAAGTGCCTTGCCACTGCGACTATCAGCCCACCAACCTCGTCATCAATGGCGACAAGTTGTATGTGCTTGACTGGGAATTTGCCGGCATGAACGACCCCTTCTACGACATCGCCTGCTATGGCAATGTCGGTTTCGACAAGGCCTTGGCCCTTCTTGAAGCCTACGTTGGCCACAAGCCCAACAAGGAAGAGTTACAACGTCTCTATTTCCATCGCGCCTTCCAATGCCTGCAATGGTTCAACGTGGCCATCTTCAAGGACCGTGTGGGGCTCAGCAAGGACCTCAACATGGACTTTAACGCCGTGGCGTTTATGTTCCTTGGAATGGCGAAGGATTTGCTGGAGAATTACGATAAGCTTTAATACAGGAAGTCCGAGGCAGAAAAACTACCATACTCCCCATCCAAACCCAATTCGGCTTTGGCTTCGTCGGAGAGCATGTCGATGCTCCAAACGGGGTCGAAGGTGAGTTGCACATCGACTTTCTTCACACCCATAACGGCTTGCACACGCTGCCGAACCTCAGCAGGCAGTGTTTCGGCCACAGGACAATTCGGTGCCGTCACCGTCATCACGATTTTCACATTGCCTTCTTCATCAACATCAACGCCATAAATCAAATGCAGCGTCCAGATGTCGACAGGGATTTCTGGGTCGTAGATGGTCTTCAAGACCGAAATGACGGTCTCTTTCAAGGTGTTGGTTTCTTCCTGTGTCATGATTGTCCCTCCTTCAGTTTATAGGCCTCTGCATAGAGTAGCATTTGTTTCAACATGGCCAAAAGGCCGTTGGAACGGGTGGGCGACAGATGTTCCTTCAGCCCTATCTCGTCCAAAAACGAGAGGTCGGCGGCGAGGATGTCTTCGGGCGTCTGTCCCGAAAACACCTTTATCAACAAATTGACGATGCCTTTGGTGATGACCGCGTCGCTGTCGGCACTGTAATACACCTTGCCGTCCTTCAGCTCGGCATTGAGCCACACACGCGATTGGCAGCCATTGATGAGATGGGCGTCGTCGCGGTACTTGTCGTCGATGATGGGGCACTCCTTTCCCATCTCTATCAGCATGGCATAGCGGTCCATCCAGTCGTCAAACATGGAAAAGTCCTCTACGATGCTTTCTTGTATTTCCTTAATGGTCATGTTCTGAAATTTGGCGCAAAAATAATAAAAAAGGGCGGCACCCCAAAAGGATGCCGCCCAATTTTCGCGGAAATCAATTCCGCGGTGTCATTTACTGCATGACAGTAACACGCTTCACGGTCACACCGTTTTCAGTGTAGACGCGAACCATGTACATGCCAGCGTTGAATTGACCCATGTTCAGGGTGAACTCGTCAGCAGTGAGCTCGGTGTCGTAAACCACCTGGCCGAGGACGCTCACCACAGTGATACGGCTCATGCCCTGGGCTTGGATCGTCACGTTGCCGCTGGTCGGGTTCGGGAACAGGGCGACATTGCCGCCGTTCTCGTCCATACCCGTGGCTGTGGTGGTCTCGCTCACATAGAAGTGAGTCGGGTCATCGGCTGCCTGGGCAGGATCTGACTCGCAGTCGCCGTAGAAGGCCGTGACAACGTAGTAGTACGTGCCAGCCTCAGTGGGCGAATCGATGTACTCGTAGTAGGTCTGGCCGGCAACAGCGGGTACTTCTGCAAGCAGGTTGTAGTTGGCGTTGTCGGTCGAACGGTACACGTAGTACGATTCGATCTCGCTGCGGTTCATGAAGCTCAGGTCGGCTGGCTTGCTCTCCACGCGGCCGTAACGGCCAAGCGTCAGGTGAGAGGTCTCTGCGACTGCCGGCTTCTCGGGCTCGATGGCGATGTTCTCAACCATGCCGCCCTTGCCTTCGTTCGTCACGAAGCCGCGGATCATCCAGGTGTAGTTCAAACCGTAGGTGGCCACATCCTCCCAGGAAGCGCCGTCGGTGCTGATCCAACGTCCGTTGGCATCGCCCGTGTCGTCGCAGCCGGTGGCAGGATAGGTGCCGTACTCGCTGTACACAATCCACAGGTTCTGCGTGCCGTCAACCGCCACAGGCGTGTTCAGGGCAACCTCGTGGAAGCCTTCGCTGCCCGTCGGGTTGAAGGTCTGGGTGCTCACCATCGTCTGAGGTGCATTGGTGCCGCCCAGATAGATGGATACTGTGATGGCCTGCGTGTTCAAGGTGGGATCCTCATACATGGCGACCTTCGTCAGGTTGGTGCCTGCGTACGGGGCTATCGAAGCGGCCGGGAACATGGCTGCCCAGTAGACCGTCGATCCGCCCGTGCCGATGGCATCGGAATAGGTACCGTCATCGTAGTACAGCCATTCCTCCATCGGAGGCGCCGGAGGCAGAGGCTGCTCACCCCACCAGATTCTCACCTGGTCGGTGGCGTTCAGCACGTCGGCGTGGATGGGTGCGCCAGGTTCGCAGGCTGCAACAGGATTGAACTCTTCGCACTCGGGGCAGCTCATCGAGTAGTAGATGTTGCCCTCCGGCAGGTTGTTCGTGCCGTTGTAGACCATGCGGACGCAAACCTCGTTGCCGTCGCCCTCATAGGTGTAGGTGTTGGTCGGAGCCTCAACGAAGGCCTCCCATTCGCCGTCCACGAAGATCATGGCGCCAAGGATATCACCGCTAGGTTGCGGGCCGGGGCCAGGACCAGGATTGGTGTCGTCTCTCAGCTCATAGATGCCGATGAGGTTCGGGTCTTGCTGGATGTCACCAATGAAGGCAATCTTGTTGTTGAAGCTGGCGACAGTGCAACCACCGGAAGTACCGGCATTGAAGCCAGGAACAGCCGAGAAGTTGAACACCGAGCCGCCCATCGAAGTATTGCCGATAACCCAGTCGTTCACGTCGTTGGTGCCGTTGTTGAAGCAGAACACGTGCTCAACGTCGTTCTCGTCCTTGTAGTAGGCAAGGTCGGAAGCGCTCTCAGGAGCAGGACCGGTCTGGAGGATAGTGCCCTGACGGTCGATGAGCGTCAGGTTGCCGCTCCAGTTGCCGATGACCCAGAAGCCGTCGCGCTCGGGATCGTAGGTGATACCACGCATTGCACCGTAGGAAGTGGTGAAGGTGCTGACCAAGTTGTGGGCAGCCAGGTCGATGCAGTACACAGTGTTGCTGTTGGCGACGCCGTAGGTGTACTGGCCGTCGTAGGTCATGCCACGGAGGGTACCGCAACCAGCGATTTCGAAGCCCTCGAGCATGTTGCCCTGCAGGTCATACTTGAAGAAGTTATGCGTAGCACTGCTGTAACCCCAGTTGCTGGTGTAGAAGTTGTTGCCGTCGTAGGCCACACCGTATTGGGCGGCTTCGGCAGCGTTGAAGGTCATCATCAGATCCCAAGGATTACGGTTGCTCTTGGCACCAGCGGTCAGTTCGATGTCGTCGACATTCAGGATGAACTGGTCGCTGCAATTGAAGTGACGGATGGCGATGTACTTCTGACCGGCGAAAGTGCTCAGATCAACACTGTAGTTGTACCAGTTACCTTGGACACGGTTGTTACCACCACGGCCGTAGGTCTTAACACCACTACCCTTGGCGGTCATCGTCCATTCGTTCACCATCGTCCAGTTGCTCGTGCCGTTGTCGGAGATGAACACGCCGAAGTGATCGGCAGGATAGCTGGCATCCTGAGCGCAGGCCCAGAAGCTGAACGTGCTACCAGCGGCGAGAGTCACCTGAGGCGAAACGAGGTAGTTGTCAGGATACAGGACTTGACCCGTACCGTTAGCCCAAGAACCAGAGATCACATAGTGGGCAGAGGCGTTGTGGCCCGTGCCAGTCAAGTCAACACCAGCGTTGTGGTAGTTACCAGGAGTCATGCTAGAGACCCAGGTGTAGCCGTCGCCGTCAGCGTCGACAGTCGTCCAACCAGCAGGCATGCCAGCGTCGAAGTTCTCGCTGAAGGTGCTGCCTTGGCCGCCACCGCCGCCACCGCCGCCGCCACCAGCGGGATACTCCCAGCTGATTTCGTTACCTTCAATGGTCACGCCATTGAGGGTGCCAGCGTAGTTGTCGCAAGCAATGTACTGCCATTCGCATTCAGTCCAGGCGCTCATGCCAGTGCTGTACACGGCAGCAACCTTGGCAATGTAGTGCTCACCCTCGACGAGTTCGTCGGTGGCCACCTGGCAGAACGGATGTTCAGTATCGGCATTGAAGATAGGCTCGCCGTCGATGCTGGTGCACATCACCTTGAAGTACTCGAGGTGACGGTCGCCGTCCTTGGCACCGTTGGTCAGCTCAACGTCGTCGATATAGATCTCGTACTGGTCATAGCTGTTGAAGTGACGGAAAGCAATGTAGACATCTTGACCAGCGTAAGCGCCCAAGTTGACGCTGTGTGAACGCCAGTTCTGATAACGCTCACCATCGTGGCGGACCTGAGTCTTGCCAGCATTGCCAGCTTTTGCAGTGCCTTCCCAAACAATGGTGAAGTCGGCAGGAGTCGGGTTATCGACCGTAGCAACGGCCACGCCGAAGTGGTCGGGATAGCTGTCATTGCCGTAGTCAGCCCAGAAATTGAGCGTTGAAGATGCCGAGATGGAATACTTCTGATTGGTGATCATGAAGTTATTCGGATCATAGGAGTCGTAGGTGCAGTCAGTGTAGGACTGAGAGACCGCGAAACCATTGGTGCCGTTGTGACCCCAGCCAGTGTAGTCATAGCAGGAGTAGGTCTGGCTCATGGAGCTATGGTACCAGTTGTGACCGTCAGCATCGGCATCAACCAAAGTCCAGTTGCCTAAGCCGCTCTCGAAATCGTCACTGAAGGTGTCGCCATTGCCGCCTTGGCCGCCGCCACCGCCGCCGCCACCAGGCGTCGGCATACCTTCGGCACCCCACATAGCCCAACCAGTGCTGGACACGTAGAGGTCGGAGACGCCGTAGATGATCTCGGTCATCACATAACGCAGGTCGGTGGGCTCCCAGATGCTCACGCTGTCCTCGATAGGCTCATAGCCATCGAAGGTCACGTTCACCTTGTACTCACCCTTACGGAAGCTATCGAAGGCATAGAAGCCAGTCTCGTCAAGAACGATGGGCTCGATAGGATACATCTCCTGCTCGGCCTCGTTGTAGTTGGTGAAGGTCACCTGGACGCCTTCCGGGCTGTCGGCGCTGTTGAGCAGCACGTTGACAGTCACGCCGTCCTGGTTCTCACCGATGATGTACATATCCTTGTCGAGGCAGTTCGACCAGATGGTCTCGC
>JAEEGJ010009207.1_pt1 | contig 26640 bp, 20 predicted proteins | sample 8958761 | NCBI WGS metagenome assembly JAEEGJ01 (sample SAMN16246546, study PRJNA631951) | gut metagenome | biome: gut microbiome; feature: rumen; material: RS-attached | host: Bos | place: Iran: Karaj | collected 2018-10 | reverse complement strand
GCCGTTGCCGTGGCGCTTGATGAACGCCGGACTGGTCGGATCCCAGGCGGTGTAGCCGCGCGCCTCGAACGTAGAACGGATGCCGCCCGACGGGAAGCTGGAAGCGTCCGGTTCGCCGACGATCAGGTTCTTGCCGGAGAAGGACTGGATGGGCTTGCCGTCCTTGATCTCAAGGAAAGCGTCATGTTTTTCGGCGGTCGATCCGGTCAGCGGCTGGAACCAGTGCGTGTAGTGCGTCGCGCCGCGTTCGAGAGCCCACTTCTTCATGGCGTGGGCCACGTCGGCGGCGATATCAACGTCAAGCGGCGCTCCGGTCTCGATGGTCGCGAGCAACTTGCCGCAGATGTCCTTCGGCAGATACTCGCGCATGGAGGCGGCGTCGAAGACGTCTTCCGCGTAGTTGTGATCGGGTTCGATGGGGGCTGCGGGCGCGGGTTCCGATGCGGGGAACTCTGCGACCGCGTTGATCGCGTTGATCCTGTTCAGATAGCTCATACTGTCCAACTCCTTGGGTTGTTGAGGTTGTCTGCCGCTTTGAAGCATATCCCGTGCCAACTTTGTTTCAGGCAAAAACCGGATTCCGGTTTTACACAAAACGTAAACATTCCAGTCGGATTCACATTTTTTGTAAACAAAAATGCGCCTCCCGGACATCGAAACGGCATGCTTTTCGGCAGAAACCGCGGACATATCATAATAATATACCCTGCTTTTACAGGATTTCCAGTGGCGGACGCATCCTTTTTCATCATTTCTTTGCGTCTTTTTCACGCAAAAGCCGTGTGCGGCGCTTTTTCCGCAAAAACTGGCATGCGTTATGCTTCAAATCAAATATCTGGTTCTTTCCGCAATCCGGGTTCTTCCTCGCACCCGCTGGGAGATGTCTTTGTGCCGGGGCCGCCTTCTGCTCCCGGCACGACATGCTCCGGACTGCCGGACACAGACTTGACGGCTCCGCTCTTTTCCGTGTTTTTGGGCGGGGCCGTCTTTTTAACGTTTTTGTAACGTCCGTAAAACTGGATTATTTCAGATAATAGCGGATTTTTACGGACATCTGTTTGACTTTATTCTTAACGCGTGGTAGTGTTAAGCGAAAGAAACGATTACCGACACGAAACACGTTCCAATCAACTCAACTTTCCACGAAAGGAGCCAGATTCCGTATGACGTTCCGCAAAAAACAACATGTGCCCATGCCCGGATTCGTCCGGATGCACACGGCAGCGTTCCTGTGCGCACTCGCCGCGCTCGCCGCCGGAACCGTGTCCGCCGACGACGCATTCGAGTACAAGGCGACCGACGCCGGACTTCAGATCAAGGCCGGAAATCTCACGAAAAACATCGAGGTCTTCGGCGACAAAGGGCAGACGCTCCGCGTGACCTCGAACCTGAACGGCGTTTCCTACGCGAAACACCCGAGCATCTCCGTCATCGCGAAGCCCGTCAAGGCGGATTTCAAGCTCAAGCAGGACACTGCCGACGCCGCCACGTTCACCTCGCCGTCCATCATGGTCAAAGTCGAGAAGAGCACCGGATCGCTGACGTTCACCCGTCCTGACGGCAAGGTCATCCTCGCGGAGAAGTCCGGCGTCCGTCCGGAGATCAAGGAGATCACAATCTCCGATGCCCCGACGTATGAGGTCAAGCAGACCTTCACGCTCCAGCCGAACGAGGCGATCTACGGCCTCGGCCAGGCGATCCGCCCCTATCTGAACTACCGCGGCCAGGAAATCCTTATCGTCCAGGCGAACATCCCCGCCTACACGAACGTCCTCACCTCGTCCAACAACTACGGTATCCTGTGGGACATCAGTTCCCAGTCCATTTTCAAGGACGATGCGAACGGCATGTCCATCTGGTCGGAGAGCGCGCCCGCCGGCGTCGATTACTACCTCATGACCGGCGACAACCTCGACGGCGTCATCACGCAATATCGTGAACTCACAGGCGACGCCCCGATGTTCCCGCGCCAGGCGTACGGCTTCTTCATGAGCAAGGAACGCTACAGTACGCAGCAGGAAGTGATCGACATGGTCGAAACGTTCCGCAAGAACCACTACCCGCTCGACTTCATCGTGCAGGACTGGCAGTACTGGACCGACAAGCCCGGCAACTGGACCAGCATGACCTGGGACCCTGACCGCTACCCCGATCCGAAAGCCATGTGCGACACCATCCACAACGACCTCCACGCGAAGGTCATGATCTCCATCTGGCCGACCGTCGGCGACGACTGCGACCTGGGACGCGAACTTGATTCGAAGAATCTCCGCTTCAAACCGACGCACTGGATCCGTCAGGGACGCGTGTACGACGCCTACAGCCAGGAAGGCCGCGACATCTACTTCAAACACCTCAAGAAGGGCCTCCTCGACGTCGGAGTCGACGCCACCTGGATGGACGGCACCGAGGTCGAGACGCGTTCCGCCTGCCATGACCAGCGCGCCATGATCCGCGACATCAAGGAAAACGGCATCAACGCCATGGGCGACTTCACGCGATACCTGAACTGCTACACGCTCCTGACCACGAAGGGCTGCTATGAAGGCCAGCGCGCCACCTCCGACAAACGCGTCCTCACGCTCACGCGTTCCGCCTGGGCCGGTCAGCAGCGCTATGCCGCCCTCTCCTGGTCCGGCGACACCACCGCCAGCTGGAACCGCCTCAAGGAAGACATCGTCGGCGGCCTCTCCGCCTCGCTCTCCGGCCTGCCCTACTGGACGCAGGACACCGGCGGATTCTTCGCCAGCAGTTTCCGGAACAACAACAACGCCGAATACCTGGAACTGCTCGCCCGCTGGAACCAGTTCGCGATCTTCAACCCGGTCTACCGCTGGCACGGCACGGGCTTCAGCAAGGAGCCGTGGCGCTTCAAGGACAGCGCCCCCGAAGCGTACAATTCCTACCTCTCCGGCGCGAAGCTCCGCTACCGTATGATGCCCTACGTCTACAGCCTCGCCTGGATGACTACGCAGGACCACTACACCATGACCCGCCCGATCGTCATGGACTTCCCAGACACCCCCGGCGCCACCACGAATGAAGCCCAGTTTATGTTCGGCCCGTCCATGCTCGTCCAGCCGATCACGCGTTCTCTGCGCCAGGCCACGCGTCCGCGGCCCCCGGTCATCGACGCATCCGCGCTCACCACGCCCGACGGACAGCCCGGCGTGAAGGTCGAATACTTCAACGACGAACGCCTCCGCAACAAGGTCAGCACCTCCACGGAAAAGGTCGTCGACCTCTCCTGGCCCGGACCGCCCCTCGTGGAATGGCCCGAAGGACTCCGCAACGGCGACCACTTCTCCGCCCGCCTCACCGGCTTCATCACCGCCCCCGAGGACGGCAAGTACGAGATCGGCGTCTCCGGCGATGACGGATTCCGCCTCTGGCTCGACGGCAAGCTGGTCGTCGAGGACTGGAATTCCGCCGACGCCCGCTACAAATCCACCGACATCGAGCTGAAGAAAGGACAGAAGGTCCAATTCCGTCTCGACTACTACCAGAACCTCTACTCGCGTGAACTCAAGCTCTGCTGGAGGACCCCGGACGAGCTGAGGAAGTATTCCGCGGACCACAACGACGCGGCGGTCGACGTCAACCTCCCGGTCGGCGCCAAGTGGTACGACTTCTTCTCCAACGAGCTCATCGACGGCGGCACGACCGTCAGCCGCGCCTGCCCCATGGACCAGTTCCCGTTCTTCATCAAGGCCGGCAGCATCATCCCGTTCAACGGCGAGGATACCGAGTACGCCACGCAGAAGACATCCGCTCCGATGGAAATCCGCGTCTACCCCGGCAGGGACGCCGCGTTCACCCTGCATGAGGACGACAACGAGACCTACGCCTATGAGAAGGGCGAATACTCCGACATCACGTTCTCCTGGGACGACACCACGTCCACGCTGAAGGTCGGCAAGCGCAAAGGCTCCTACCCGACCGGCGAACGCACCAAGACGTTCCGCGCGACCATCGTACGCGACGGCAAGATCTCCGAAGGTCAGACCATCAACTACAGCGGAAACGAGGTCTCCGTGAAACTCTGACGGAAATATTGTCTGCGTGAAAACGTGCGCAAGCGAAGCTGAGCGCACAACGTCAGTGGAGGACTTGTCCTTCGTGCGCAAGCGAAGCTGAGCGCACTTCCTCAGTGGAGGACCTGTCCTCCTGGTCCGGGTTGTCATTATGACCAATGATGCCCGGACCGCTTTATGTAACGTTGTGCTGGTTTTCCCTCAAACGGAGTTTGAACAAATAATATATCTTTTTGAACATGGAAACCTGCAGGTCAGCATCCCCATCAAGTTTCGAGGCATCGGGTCGCGCCACAAGATCGTGTGTCCCGGCGAGGTGAACGAAGCCCCGGTCATCGTCGCGCTTGCCACGAAAAGATCAAGATCGTCGGCGACCTCATGCTTTCCCTCGACAAGGCCGCACAGCCGTCCGAAGAACTCAGCATCACGAAATACTTCGGCAAGCTCATCGACGAATCCTCGCCCGTGCTGCTCCTCGGCGACAGCCACATGCTGTTTCTCTTCTCCGGCGGCGATATGCTCGCGGAGAACGTTGGTCCTGCAGAATGCCTCGCCTCCGAGCTGAAGATGCCCATTAACCGCATTGGCGTGAAGGGAAGCGCCTCCACCGTCATCCGCACGAACCTGTACCGCAACCGCAAGACAGCCAAGGATGCCGCCTTGATCAAGGGCAAGAAGGTCATCATCTGGTGCTTCACTGCTCGCGAATTCACCGAGTCCACTTCTGGCTGGGTGTCGTTCCGGTCATAAAAAACTGATTCCGACTGTCCCTCGTACGGAGGGGCGGTCGGCGACAGACTGTTTTTCCGCTACGTTTTTCGGGGCTGAAAATGCGGAATCGCGTACCTTTTTTGCGTATTCCGAAGTAAAGGCAACGGTTTCGCGTCGTAATTCTACGCCGTAAAAAATTGATTTTGAGCTCAACGCATGGAAAATCCTGTTCCTACTATATGTGGGGCTTTTTTAAATCGAACAGGTAACTGCCAGTCCCCCTTTCGATCATGCTCATAGGGCAACTTTTTTCGTTTTTTTTGCTTTTTATAAAAAAACAGCTTGACAAGATCGTTTCCAAGTAATATATTATCTAAAAACTGTTTTCGTGATCCGCCAAAAACGGATCGAACATTCAAAGCAATTCAGGAGAATCAGCAACCGATAGACGAACAAAAAGTAACAATCAAAACAAATAATAGTGAAAAAATGGTTCCCGCTTACTGAAGATCGGTAAGCGCTTGGACAGAAATGACGATCTCGGCACAAGCCGGGAGAGTTAGAGAAAAGACAGATGCTTCGCACCGTTGCTCCGATGAAATGGAGCTTTATCGCCTTGGTGCAAGTGCGAGGCCTATAGGGGTTCCGGTGAAAGACGGAACTTGGCTGAATGTGAAATTCTCACCGCCGCGGGTCTGGCAGTTCAGCGACACATGAGTACCCACCCCCCTTCTTACTGTCCTAGGCTGTTTTTAAACCTGGGACCTCACCTGGATGGTGTAGGTCTCGTCTCAAGACATGCGACCGCGCCGTCCAACCCCGACGCGGTCGTTTTGCGTTTGGCGACTGCGTTGGTTGTTGAAGAAAAACGCAATTAATTCGGAAACCAAATATTATGATAGACGAAACTTTATCGCAAGTAGTGGCACAGTGCATGCGTGCTGTCGCCGAAGCCGCAGAAGATTCCCAAAAGGAACCTATGTACATTGACTACAAAGAGGCGAAAAGAATCTCGGGGCTTTCAAGGTTTAAAGTTTATAGCTTGATTAAGGAGGGAAAATTTGTCGCGAAAAAACTGGGCAAATCCCAGAACGCTCGCGTTCTGATACTCCGCTCAAGCTTTCTGGCTTACATCGACTCCTGTGAGATTCAGCCGATAACAGCAAGTAAGGAGGCGAAATAATGGCAGTTACCGTTTTCGTTGACGTCCCCGCCCGCGAGTTCCCCTCGCGGGCGGCGGCTTTACCGTCTGCATCCGACGCGGAACGCTACCTAGTTCCCGATCCGAACACCGAGACGTTGAAAAATCTCCTCCGGTTCCATGGATGTCCGGAATTCTTCGTTGATACCATCGCCGATGGCTACGCCCCGCGCGAGTACCGGCCAGTCATGACGCGATTCTGGATGCTCCGGGATGCGTTTTATCGGCTGGCGACTTATTCCGTGCATTGCTTTATGGGTAACGCATTGTGTTTTTCTCTAAAACAGATCGTTACCTTGATCATTGAAACGATGAAGCAGCAGGACCCGTCCATCCTCGAACTGTATCATGCGACAAACGCAGTCGAGTGGCTGACATATCACTGCACGGCTGGAACTCTTTTGTGGCCATCGGGTGTCCCGTGCTGTATTTTGCAGGACGACCTTTTGACCGCTATTCGCCTGTACGTACTGTACAATATCTGGTGCTTGAACCCGGCAATACTGCTTCCGGTCGATTTCTCAGCGGGGCTGATGTGTTTCTCCGATGCGGAGTTGAACAATATCCGGAGCCTGATCAACAATGAGGTCGTGGTCCTTCCGCCATTCATGCCGTCAAAGCCTTCTGCTTTGTCGACTTCCGTTCCGTCGACCAATGCCTCGGGATCGATTCTGGATGCTGACCTCCAACGCCTGCTGGACATCCTTCAGAACGGGGCTAAGTCAGCTACTGAGCTGGAGGTTGCATTAAATGTGAAGCGCGGTGTTCTTCGAAAGCGGTATCTCCTCCCCGCTGAAAAAAAGGGCCTAGTCGAGAAGACCGCACCCGGAAGCAGCTCGAAACAGAGCTACAGATTGGTCCCGGCAGCGTGCCAGGTTTCCCCCATGGCCGTAACAGGTGCCACTGCACCTGTTACGGTTGACCTCAAAAACATGGGAAAACAGGTTGAACAGCCGGGAAATATCGTTTCCGGGATCATAACCGTCTCTCGCGCCCGTATAAGTGCACGCGCGATACGGCTTGCTCGTTACTATCGTCAGATCGACATTGAGAAGGCTTTGATCAAAACCTTCCGTGTAGAGAGGTTTCTCCGGAGCGCGTTTGTTTCCAACACCTGGAAGGAACTCGGTATAGCTGATAAACTGAGGACGACCGAATTGTTCTCTGTCAACGACTGTCTCTTCAACCCCAAATACTGGGGAGCCCACGGTGGCCTGTTGCTCGCCCCCATGCAACGTGACAGCAACGGAAACTATTGCACCTTTTTTCTCGGCGAATCAACGCTCCTAAGTATCTTCTCTCGAACTGTGGGACTTGACCTGGCGGCATGTTCGGAAACAGAACGTGCTGAAATGGAGAAAATGGAGGGGGTTCTCTCGCCCGCAGAACTCTATTTAACCAATTACTACACGCAGCACTTCGGCATCTCCCGTGACCTCGACAAGCCGTATTACGGAGAAAAAGAGGCGATGCAACTCAGCGCAGTTGAACCGTTCAACCTGTATCATCCCCGCATGGGCAAGATCGTTTTTCATGGAAAAGACGAGGGCCAGCTACTCCATGTGGGTCGTCTGGATGTAGCTGGGCGAACGCTACTCCTGCCGATCAGGTTCTTCGCCTCGGCCAAGGACCCGACGCTGTACTGCATAATGCCGGAGGTCCTGGACCGTCCTGCACTGTACAATGCGGACGCCATCGCCGCGAATCCCGGTGCCACGGTCATCCTTACCGATGAATTGGGGATTCCACTCGTCAACGACAACGACAGCGATTTCATCTACTGCTCGTGGTACGGCGGCGTGGAAGTAATTGACAAGCTCGTCCTCGAGTTGCCGCCCGGACACCAATATCGGTGGCTGTGCTTCGACAACGGCATCGATCCTGCGGAGAAATACGAGAAGGCCATGAGGGTTAAGGCGATCTTCCAGAAACACGGCCTCAAAATCGCGTTTCAGGTCTTCGATGGTGTGACGTGGACCAACAACGCTTTCTTCATGGAGACCGGCACATATGAAAGCTCGCGGGACGTATCCTTTGACGATCTCAAGGTCGAGGCTGCAAAATACGGCGTTGATGTTGGGGAATCAATTGCGGTTGCACCTACTGAACTCCGCATCTATTCCATGGACGAACTGATGAAGCTCAAACCGAAGGATTTTGTTCTCTACCCTCTGCTGAAAGAGGGATTCTACTGCCTCATCTACGGCGGTACGGGCGTAGCAAAAACATGGCTTGCGTTGCATCTTGCTATCTCCCTCACTCAGGGGATTGCACCATTCGACAAATGGGAATTCCGAGGCAAAGGGCCGCTCGACGTGCTGTACGTCGCAGGGGAAATGAAACCGGAAGAATACGGTAAGCGAATAAAAGAACTCTTGGATGAACAAGAGAAGAGCAATCCGCATTTCGGGCTTGTCCGGGAAGACATTGACCTCACGAAATCGGAGGATCAGGAGCGCGTCATCAACACCATCAATAAGCATGGAAGTCAAGTCGTCGTGTTCGATAATCTGTCCACATTGGCGATGAACGGTCATACGGAAGGCCAGTTCGAAAAGGTGCTCGCGCTGATTCGCAAACTGCAAGCTGACGGAATTACCGTGATTCTCGTCCACCATGAAAACCGCGAAGGCGGTTTCAAAGGCTCCGGCAAGATCGAACTGGTCGCAGACCAGTCGCTTCACCTGTTCCCCGCTGGGAACGGCGATAAAATTGAACTGCTGGTTCGGGCCGAGAAGATACGCATGACGTCCAGAGCGGAGCAGACGGCGTTTCACACCGAGTTCGATCCGAATCAACCGACAGAGGTCTGGCCTACAAGGTCCCTGAAAAAAGAAGAGCGTTGTCGCCTCGATATCGACGATCCGCTCGGAGAAGTCGTGAACATCGGCAAAGAGCGCAACGATCACCATCTGGCCTGGCAGTTCCTAAGCGATGACGAGCGCGCCGTCGCGATCATTGATGATATGCTAAGCGGATGCCACGATGATGTAATCGCTGCTAACCTCGCGGTACGCGAAATCGCGGTCAAAGACTTCAAGCAGGAGCATGGGATTACGGACAAAGCCCTGAGCGAGCATCTTTCCGATGCCAAGGATCGCGCGAAAAAAAAACACGGAAAAATAACCACAGATATCCTTGCGCTGGAAATCTGGAACCAACTCAAAACAAGGGGATAAGCAGCGGGCCTCAACGTTATCGGACGTCTGTATTTGATCGATAACGTTGGGGCCTTTTTTTCCCACTTGAAATAAACGGAAAACAATGTTATTGTAAGTAAGGAGGTGGTGCAGAATGAGCATACGAAACAAAAACGGCATCTGGTATTATGAGTTTATGGTCGCAGGCAAGCGTTACTGCGGAACATGCCTTGATGAATCCGGACAGCCTGTGAAAACCGAACGGGCTGCTGTGGCCAGTGAAAAGGCAAAACGCGCAGAACTGGTGAACGTTCGCGCAAACAAATCGGTGAAGGCGCTGGTGGAAAACTACCGCGAGGAGTTGACAGGCTCCAGGGCAATCCCCCTTCGCGAAGCATACGAGCGTTCCCGTAGAAAACCTCGTAAACGTACCCCCGGTACTGGCCGACAAGCTATAAAACAACGGCACTGGCAGGATTTCCTGGCGTTCATGGAGGACAACTACCCGGAGGTGACACACCTCGCGGCTGTCGCCCGTCACCATGCGGAAAACTATGTGGCGAGCCTCACGACCTTCGGAAAATACACGATCCGCAAACCGGGTGAACGAAGAGAAGCCCATCCTCTCGCGGGAGCGACGGTCAAGGACTACCTCACCACGATTACGGAAGTTTTTACGCTGTTGGCTGAAGATGCGGGACTCGTCAGCAATCCGTTCACCAATATCCCCAAGCCGTCATTGCAGACCGAAAATCGGCAACCGTTCACGCCGGAGGAGCTGGAAACGATCAAGGAGAACCTCGACGATTTCACACGTCCTCTGTTCACCATTGCGTTTTCAACGGCACTTCGTGAAGGCGACATCTGCACGCTGAAGTGGGGTGAAGTCGATCTGGAAAACCTCGTCATCTGCAGGGGAAAGATGCGCAAGACGCAGGTTGGTGTAGACATTCCGATCATGCCCCCGTTAGCGGATTACTTCGGAGAACTCAGAGAGAAGAGGACGGGCAAAGGCGAATATGCCGAATACGTCCTGCCGCTTCACGCAGAGATGTATCTGCATAACCCCAGTGGCGTTTCCTACCGCGTCAAAGCATTCCTGGAGGAAAAGTGCCATATCATCACCACTGTCAAGCCAGCAGGGCGAAATCGCGCCGTCTCGGTCAAAGACCTTCACAGCTGCCGTCATTCGTTCTGCTATTACGCCGGGGTGTACGGAATCCCCATGAACATCGTTCAGGGCATCGTGGGGCACCTCACGCCTGAGATGACCAAACTCTACAGCAATCACGCCAGTTTGGAGGCCAAGCGCGAAAAAATGCAACTCCTGCCGGATTTCCTGAATCTCGCAGATGGAGCCGAACCTCAGCCGCTTGGAGACTGCTCGCATGACCCGGAAATCATCGCTCTGCTGAAGAAGATACCGCGTCGGTATGCGAACGAAGTGAAACAGGTGCTGGAGGTCATGAGCACGGCGAATCCTCGGACCATCATTGAGCTCCGCCGCCAGCTTACGAGCTAAAGGGTTCAGTTCAGGTGCCGTTCAACCGGAAAGCCGTCCGCCTCGCAACCGATCATTGCGAGGCGGTAAAGAGGTGCGCAATGGCGACTTCGCACTAGTTCAACCATCGCCGGATACGGCTCGGTGATAGCATCGGTGGAAAAATGTCCAGCATCGGTGAAACAGCATCGGTAGAAAAGCTCAAAAACGGCAAAAGAGCATCGGTGAAACAGCATCGGTAGAAATCATCCAACATCGGTAATAAAAGACGATACCCTCAAACGTCGGCAATGCAGTGTCGGTAATGACCTCAACCGTCGGCTATGCAACGTCGGTAGAAACGCAAAATGTCGGTAGAAATGCGTCGGCATAAGAGAACAACTGGTCACCCCCTCCGAAGCCAGAAACGGCTTCGGAGGCTGACATTCTCTTGGGGTGATGTCCGAGGTTACACTATTTCAACGTCATTTCCGTCAGAGACTCTGCATGGCCAGGAAGTCGCGGAAATGAACGTGCCGAACGATGCTTGTGGAATAGTCAAGTTCATCCGTGGAGATAAGAATCTTCTGGGAAAGCGGATCAAGATTTTCGAACGCCCTGAACTCGCGTTGATATGCCTTGTCGTCGGCGACGCTGTAGGCGACCTGAATATAGTATTTCCTGTTGCCCTTCTGAGCCAGGAAGTCAACCTCGTTCCGACCGCTGTTGTAGACATGAAGTTGGTATCCCATGTACAACAGCTCATTGTAAACAATGTTTTCAAGGTTGTGGTCGAGGTCGAACCGATTGTCCGGGCAGCGGATTGAGTTCAATGACACATCGCTGTCATAACACTTCCGATAGAAGGAGAGCGCCTGTTTGGTCCGGGTGGAATACTGTTCCAGGAAATCGACGGCATAGGCCATTTCAAGATAACCAATGTACTTCTGGATCGTGTTCTGCGAGCATTTCTGCATCTGTTTTACTGCTTTGAAGATTGAGTTCGCCGAGACAATACGCGAATTGGAGCGCAGGACAAAATCCACTACAGCCCGGAACAACGCTTCTTTTCTGATTTTGAAGTGGACGATCAAATCCTTGTAGATGATGGTTTCATTCAGATCTTCCAGATATCGCCGCATCGCTTCTCCCGAAAACTCCAGTCGTTTGGGGAAGCCACCCCATATCAGGTAGTCGAGGGGAGTAATCTCCCTGCCAAGTTCACGGGCATATTCCTTGAGTTCACTGTAAACGAAAGGACGCACACGGAACGAAACGAAACGCCCGCTCAGCTCCTTCACATACTCCGTGGAAAGCATTTTCGAATTTGATCCGGTCACAAAGACGGAGTCTCCATGCAAACGCAAAGACTGGCAGACCTCCACCCAGCCGTCTATCTCCTGCGGCTCGTCCAAAAAGACGTAGCATCTGCCGGATTTCCTTCTTTTGTTCACATACTCCAACAGGGAAGCCGCATTCGGAAACTGCGCTCTGACCTCAAGTTTCTCAAATTCCAGGTAAATGACGTCTGCCGATTTGGTCAGGATTTCATCTCTGACCTGCTGCATGATCACAGATTTACCACAACGTCTGATGCCCGTGATGATCTTGATCAGGTCGCTGTCGTAAAATGGACGTATCTGCTGCAGGTAGTGTTCCCTTAAAATCATTTTGGTACCTCCGAGTGTTGTTCAGAACCAGTGTTTCACAATAATATACTGCGAAGTTTACAAAAGTCAAGCAAAAGTTATCATCGTACTGCAAACTTTGCATCGATAAATGCAAAGTTCTCAGTAGACGGGTGGGATAGACGCAAAATTGAGGTCAGCAAGCAACCATCACTTTTTCTGAGATTCTAATCGAGAAAACCGTCAAGACTTGCAATAATCTCGAATAGGAGCTAAGTTAAGGAAACGAAGAATCGCATCTGCCGAATCTTAACCGGCAGAAACCGAAAACACAATCAAACGGATACAGAAAAATGAACCAAGCCAACAATAATTTGCGCATGTCAACGGTCAGGTGGCTCGGACGTCACCTGGCGATCGATGTGGACGTGGGAGCCCTTACGGCTTCCGAGTACAACTTGATCATGAAGACTCTCCGCGCCGTGGCCAAGAAAGGCGATGCAAAGGAGCCGGAAATCCCATTGCGACTGATCGATGCCAGGGAAGCTGCCGACATCCTCGGTATCAGTTACTCCCAGTTCAGAGCCCTCGAATCCGAGGGTGTTCTACGTATTCCCAGGAAAAAACTCGGCAAGAAAACCGTCCGGTACAGAATCACCGACATCAACAATTTCATTCTGGCCGACGACGCGACAGAGAAAGGAAATGACACGGATGAAACTGAATGATTTCCCGGACGGCACCGCAAAATATCGATGATCCAGATGTCTGTTTTTGAGGGGTCACGCGCGCACATGCGGCTACAAACCGCACCTTGCAACAACAGCAAACAAATACCCCCTTTGAGCACAATAGAAGCAGGAATTACGGAAAAATTACGGAAAACTTTTATATCTCATTGATAAATAGCACATTCATGCACTTTCGCATCGTATAGGTCGTGGGTTCAACTCCCATCTGCTCCACCATTCTGCTACAACTTAAACCACTGGAAACAAGAAAGTTTCCGGTGGTTTTTCTTTTTCCCGTCTCATGCTGCTACAACCAGCAAAAACCCGCAAAAACAGGCACCAAAAAGCAGAAATCCCGGAAAAATCCCGGAAAATCTCCACCTCAACGTTGGGCTGATACCGATGTTGATCCGCCCCCTTTTGTCTGGTTTTTCACATGTTGACGAAAACGTATAGGTCTTGCTACGTTCTATCCGGGCAAGCCCGGAAAACATCTGCATTCCCCTCATTCTCACCTCATTTGAGTAAGAATTGAGGCTAAAGACGTCTTTTCATACGCTACATACGGGCCTTCACAACTCCTGAGCGTTTTTTTCGGCGTTTATCCCGCATACGGGTCCACATACGGGTCACATACACCTCCTTTTCCTCGTTATCCGAGCGATCTGAGGATAAATTCGCGTTTTACATACGTTACATACGTTACATACGCCTCGTTTCAAAACCTGAACACATTTCTCATGCGATCACATCGTTACTGAGCGTAGGGAACTCAGCCACGAGAGGACCAGAGCAAGTGAGTGAGCGAAATGTCGTACCTGCGGCCTTGTTGATGTCCTTGGAGCGCCCCTCGTACTGCTGAATTGTCCGGAGATAACTCTTAAAAGTCCCTTCTATGAAACGGCAAAACAAGCGATTTCTGAGAAAAATCGAGGGTGAACCCAAAAAAATCGAAAAAAATATTATGCTCCACTTACACCAATATGCTCTTGATATTCATCATCGCGCCACAATCAGCAACAAATCGCAACAAGTTGTAAGTCTTTCATAATCAGTTAGTTTTGGCTTGACAAATCCGTTTTTTCGTGATATAGTAATTGTATCGTTCCAAGGCGGACGTATCCACGAGGGATGCGGTAAGCTCGGCGTGGTGCCAGAGGAACAGCAGTCAGTATATAGGACATAGTTTTATGGCTGAAAAAAACAAATTTGAAGTCCTGCAGGAGAAAATCTCCGTGCAGGTAGGCCCCCCGGTCTTCGAGAACGGGGAAAAAGAAAAAGCGTTTCTAAACCAGCAGTTCTTCGCCAGACTCGCCGCTGCGGTCTACAAACTGATCTTCGAAAAGACCGAGGGCGCGTTCTACCTCTATGTGCCGGAATCCGGCTTGTGGGTGCGTCAGGACGACGCGTCGATGATCGATCGAGTCAGCCTGCTGATGATGGAATTCGCCAATGAGATGGAAAATTCCGACATCAACAGCAAAAGGAATGTCGGCACGATCAAGAGTATTCTGAAGTTCATGCAGGCGGACGCGTGCTGCGGACGTGAGAATGCCTTCGCGCACAAGGGTGAGCCCTTCATTCACTGTGGCAACGGCGTGATTACGTTCCCCATTCAGGCGGACGGACGTCGCAAACCGGTCTTAATGCCGTTCGACCCGAAGTATATGAGCCGTAACCGGACTGAATACATCTTTCGCGAGGACGCTGTCTGTCCGGAGTTCAAGGACCGCCTGATCCAATCCGCTATGTCGGAGGATGACATGAATCATCTCCAGCAGTACGTCGGGCAGTCTCTCATCGGCGTAAATCGCAGCCAGACTATCCTGCTTATGGTCGGGACTCCAGGCGGTGGCAAAAGTACCGCCGTCAATATCGTCGAGAAGCTGGTCAATCGTCGGAACTGCACGGAACTGCGCCTCGAACACATGGGAAGTCGTTTCGAGACCCAGCGCCTGCTTGGTAAGACGCTCCTGACCGCAAAGGACGTTCCTTCGGACTATCTGGCAACGAAATTGAATCACAAGCTCAAGGCGCTTTCCGGTAAGGATTCGCTGACGATCGAACACAAGGGCAGCAATGATGCCTCGGATATCTGCGGGGAATTCAACGTCATCATCACGGCGAACAACACTCTGCACGTTGCCCTGGATGGGGATGTTGGCGCGTGGGAGCGCCGCCTCATCCTGATCGAGTACAACAATCCGCCGCCGAAAGAGAAAATCGCTGACTTTGACGATTACCTGCTCGCCCGCGAGGGTGATGGCATCCTCATGTGGGCGGTCGAAGGCGCGATGCTGCTCCTGGAAAACGATGGGAAAATCGTAAAATCCAAAGAACAGGAGAAAAAGATCAAAAATCTCCTCCATGAATCCGATCCCGTGGCGGCCTATTTGAAGTCGCACCTCGATCTGGTGGACGATAAAGACGCGACCGTGACCTCCGAGGAGATCCTGAAGGCATTCCACGATTACTGCAAAAATCAGGGATGGACGCTTCCCGCGCGCAAAGTTATTCAGTCTGAAATTCCCGACTACATCTTCCACTATTACGGAATCTCCAAGCGCACGGACATCAAGCGTGCCGGGACGAACCGTCGCGGCTACTACGGCCTGAAGCTTAAATGAAGGAGTATTTCGAATGAAAAATGTAAAACTCGCAATTGAGCAGAAGAAAGCCCTGGACCTGATGCACTCCGGCAAGAACGTGTTCCTGACCGGGAGGGCCGGAACGGGAAAATCGACAGCCCTTGAGGCTTTTGTGGAGACAAGTAAGCGCGAATGCGTCCTGCTCGCGCCGACCGGGATCGCCGCGATCAACATCAAGGGACAGACAATCCACAGCTTTTTCCTTTTGAAGCCGGGGCTTCTTACGCCGGAATCGATAGAACCGATCGGGAATCGGAAGCGCATTGAACTGATCCGTAGCGTGGAGACGATCGTGATCGACGAGATTTCCATGGTGCGGAGCGATCTCTTCGTCGCCATCGACATGCGCCTCAAGGAAGTTACGGGATGCCACAAGCCGTTCGGGGGAAAACAGATAATCCTGGTCGGCGACTTCCTTCAGCTCCCGCCCGTCGTAAAAGACCCGATAGAATCGGAATATCTGGATCGTGAACTGGGCGGCCCGTATGCATTCCAGACGGATCTTTGGCAGGTTGCCGATTTTGAAAGTGTGTGCCTGCAAACGAATCACCGCCAGGGAAACGATGCGCGCTTCATGGCGATCCTGAACCATGTGCGCTACGGGGAGCTGGATACGCGCGATCTGCTGCTGGACGGTCAGGACGAGCCGGTGAACGTCAGTGAGGCGCTGACCCGCCTCTGCGTTGAAGCTCCTCCGCTCGAACAGCCCCCCATATACCTTTGTACCACGAATCGCGAATCTGAATCCATCAATCAATTCCATCAGAACGCCCTTAAAGGCGAGGTGCATGTGTTCCGCGCCGTGGTAGATGGCAAGTTTCCGAAATCAGATTTCCCGACTTCAGAATTACTTTCTCTGAAGATCGGCGCCCGTGTGATGACGCTCGCGAACAAGTACATTTCCGACGGGGTAGTCGAATACGTGAACGGAGAAACCGGAATTATTGAGGACATTGAAGACGGGGAGAATGCGGTGGTCCGTGTTCGTCTCGACCGCGGTTCGACCGTTTCAATCCAGGGCACGAAGTGGACCAAGCCCAAATATGTCCTGGAGTTCGATGCGAACAGCGGCAGATCGGTAATCCGCCAACGTGAGGTCGGCTCCTTTGTTCAAATTCCCCTCAAACCTGCGTACGCGTTCACCATTCATAAAGCCCAGGGACTAACTATGGACTGCGTTGAAATAAAGCTCGGCAACGGATGCTTCACCCACGGACAGTTATATACCGGCCTCTCCCGGTGCCGGAGCATCAAGAATCTGCGGATTGATCGCCCGATTCATCCCGCGGACGTGATTATCGATCATGCGGTTATTGACTTTTATCGCGACATTGAGGCCGGGCAGCAGCCGAAGCGCAAACGCAGGGCGGTCACGCTGAATATTCCCGCAGAGGATGAAGAAGCTGTAAAGGCATTCCTTGCACAACTGCACGGAGAAAAGATCGCCGCCATCCCTCGCGTCAAGGACGCGGATGCAGCCTTGCCGGAATCGGATGCTGGCATCGTGCTTCCCGAGCCGGAAGCGGAAGAGGAACCCGATGGACATGAACAGAGGATTACAGCCAGTCCCGATATCGAACATCTGTTGATCGTTTACCATAATCAAAACGTGGACGAAAAAAACGAAAGGCAGACGAAGCGGTTAAACAATATCGGATTCAATAAGTTCGACGCGCCCATCCTTACGGAACTCGCAGAAGAATATCTGGACCAGGGCTACCTGACCGAGAGCGATTTGGCAACGGTCAAGCGCCTGATCCCAAAATATAGGAGACAATGGTCATGAAAAAACAATCTTCCCCAAAAACAATCAACCCTCAACCATTAAATCGAAAGGACACGAATATGTCTGCCAACGAAATCAGCAATTCAAATCCCGACAACGGAGAAAACAATCGGCTGTCCGAAAAGGACATGAGGATCGAAGCGTTCTTACAGTACACAGACGCTTTGGATCATCTGTCTGTCAGTGACGACAAGCCGAGTGACTTGAAAAGCGCCATCAAGTGCTTCCGCGTGGCTGCTGACTTGGGCTGCCCCGCCGCGCAGTTCAACCTCGGAGTATGCTACCATATGGGGGCTGGCGTAAAGCAGGACCTCAAAATGGCGGTAAGACTGTTCAGAAAAGCTGCCGAACAGGGAGTCCCCGAAGCTCAGTATTTCTTGGGAGACTGTTATTATTTGGGAGAAGGCGTCAAGAAAAACAAGGCTAAGGCAATCGAGTTGTATCTTCGCGCAGCTGAACGGGGAAACATGGAAGCGAAATGGGCGCTTGAGGGGGAGGATCTAGACGAAATACAATAAACGCAGGGCATGACCTGAAATAAAAACTCAGGCAAAAGAAAAACTCCGGTGGATCACCAATTCCATGGCGGTTCGCCGGAGTTCTTTTTTACAGCTTCAAGTTATCGGAAACCCGAACACCGAACTTTGCAAGGAGAATTCCTGCAACAACGGTCAAAACGAGCTTGCCGAGCCAGATCAGCGGGTTTTCGGAATCGCCTTTGTCGGGCGGTGTGGGTTCGGAATTAGACATAATTGTTTCCCTCCTGGATATGAATATGTTTTAGTGTGACGGCGGCACTGCGCTACCGTCACAAGATTGTTTTACGTTCAAAATAAGGTCGGTTCGGCATCCCGTTCTTCCCCGGAACAGGATTCCATCGTCTGCATACCGAGCAGGCACGGCACCTTCGAGACGTCGAGCAGCCGGAAGCAGTTGAAATACCGCTCAGCGCCCTTGGCCATTTCAGGCAGGAACTCCTGCGCGATGTCGGACGGCTTGCGTATCCAGCCGAGCTTACGGCCAACAGCAACATTCAATGCTTTCATCAGCTCGATGTTGAACTTGATGTGAACGTTCCGGTTCAGGTAGCAACGGAAAGCGAAGAGTACGGTCTTTTCATCAGCCATGTAGACCGTACCACGCTTTCCCCAGGTCTCCGGCAACTGGATTTCACCGGCTTGGAATCCGAGGCTGTTCGCCACAGCGCAGACATCCTCGATCTTCGTCCGGCAGGCGTACGCGATGTGATTGTCCCAGCTGTGCCATCCTTCACCCGGCAAAGCGTATTCCGTACAGATGATCCGGTAGTCGAGCGTGTAATGCGTGTTCTTCTCCGCATCCGAGCTGTACCGCGAACAGAAATCCTCGAAGACGCGTTTGTTCGAGACGTAGTTCCGCACGTTCTCCTTGGACGACAGCCCGATGAAGAGGTCGATCATCTGCTGCTCGGAGAACTTGTTATAGTTCTTGATGACCCAGACGATCATCGCGTACAGGTTCGACGGCGTGAAGTCAACTTGCTTCAGCATGGAAAAGTCGCGGAGGATCTTATTGCGGGATTCCGAGGTCAGACGTGAAGTGATCTCATCCAAGCAGTCGAAAGCTGCCTGCCAGTAAAGATTCTTCAGACCCTTGTACTTTTTCTTCAGGGCTTCCTTGACGTTGTCCTTATGGACGCCGATTGAAGCGAGAAGATCAGGGTCCAAGCTCGCGATCTTTTGGAAGTGTTCGTACAGCTGCTTTCGGGCTGCTTCGTATCCGTCGCAAAGGATTTCCACCTTGTTCTTTCCGGTGGTCAGGGCTCGTTTCAGGGCAGCCCGTGCTTTCTCCTCCTCATCGTACTCCCAGTTGTGTTTGCTGTGGTCCGGCTCATCGGCCATCTGGAAAAGCTCGTCGAACATGTAATCAAATCCGGCATCAGCTCCCATCCAGCTTTTGTCGATGTGCAGAATGTCAACCTTGGCACGGGCGTTGCGTTCCGCATTCAGGAAATCCGCATGACCGAGCACGCTGACAAGTTTCGTGCCGAACGGAGCTTTCAGCGACCTCAATGCGAGCTGAATCGTCTTGCTCTGTTTCCAACGGCTCGGAATGATGAGGAAGATGTCGTCGCAGTTGCTTTCGAGGATAATACGCCTCGTCCACTCCTCATACTCCAAATACGGCGGATTGCAGAAGATCGTATTGACCTCTTTGTCAATGAGCGTCGTCTCGTTGAAATCCGTACCGAGGACGATCACGTCCGGGTCGAGCCTGTCGATCAGGATACGGCTCTTTTCGATGACGAAGTATTCCGAGATGTCCACAGATGTATGATCTCCCGATTCTCGATTGAGCTCGTTGACCCATTTGCGGAAATCGCATTTACCACAGCCGATGTCGAGCACGTTTCCGAAACGATCATGGCCGTATCGACAGGCTTTTTTGAACTTCCAAATCCTGCGGACCATATCGCGGGTGGCCGGATAAAATTCAAAATCCTCTCCGGCCTCTTTGAGGTCGGCAATCAGCTCGTTCATTTGCTTTGTCATGAGCTTATCCTTTGTTTGAAAACGCCGGAGAGAGGACAAGTCCTCCCCCCGGTTGAGTTTGTTTGAGTTCAGATTCAGGCGGCAAAGAGAGTCGCTTGACGTCCGTCCAGACCAAAGGCACGGTTGAGGGCGAGATAGCTGTGATCCACGCGCTGCGGAGAATATTTCTTCACGATTTCCGTAAACGCGTTCAGGAGACTCCAGCGTGTTGGCTCTTTGAACTCGACATGCGAAGGTTCCTTGAACTCGCGGTAGACCGGAAGAATGTCACAGGAATTGATGACGCCGAGCTCGGCAGCACGCACAATGCTACTCCGGGCTTCATCATCGTTTTTGAGCTGGATGTCCTTCAGATCCTCGCACACGGTTTCGGTCATCAGGAAGTCGTCTTCAAGCGAAGCGACAGCACGGTCGATCAGATCGGTCAATTCAAACCGGCTGGTGTGCTTGCGTTTGATGACAGTCGTTCCCCCGAACGCGAGGTTGGAGCAGACGAGTACGACGATTCCGGCAGACAGCCCGACAGCGAGAGATTTGTCGTGGCTGTTGCGGATGCCGATGCAGCGATGCCATTCAGGAGAAGACGATTTGGCGATTTCCATCACGCCGAACATCTTCCGTCCCTCACTGGCGAGGCCGAATCTTTCATCCTCGATGTCCCATTTGTGGGCGTTGACGACCTCGGCCACAGCCTCGATCACGTCGATATGCGGAACGGGCTTCCATGAGGCAGTTGAGCTGGGAGTGTCGATACGTGCGATCTCGCCCCTGCTCACGTACTTTCCTTCTTCCATGATCAGCATAGTTCACGCAACCTTTCGATGTACCGCTTTGCAGCGGCTGCTGTAAGCGCACTCTGCGCAGTTCATGCAGGATTCGATCGGAATGAAGAGGCCATTATTGACGGCCTTCTCAATCTGTCCTGCAAGGTAGATGAAACGGTCGAAATCATCGTTCGTTCTGAGCGTGTAGAACTGGTGATGAGCAGGCGTCTTCGCTTTCGTGAAAACATCGAACCTGAAAACAGGGTTCACGCCGTACTTCTTCATGTAGGCGAAGGCGAACGTCGTCGCCTGAAGATCACGGTCGGCTTTTCCCTTCGGCCAGTTCATCGCGGCTGTTTTCCAGTCACAGATGGTTTCGTCTCCGCCGTCCACGGTAACGAGGTCAAACTCTCCGACCAGAGGCTTGCTGAGACCGGGCACGTCCACGCTGAACGCTTCGGCCACCGATTTGACCGCGTAGTCGTCAGGCCAGTCGGCAAGGGCAACTTCGAGCATGTCGCAGCCTCGTTTGTCCCAGAACCAGTAGTCCTCCTCGGGCTTGTAGGTCAGGTTCTCGCAGACCTCGGTTTCACCTTTGAAGTAGACGGCGAAGTCTTCCTTCGCGTCCACGATGGTGTAGTTCGTTCCCTTCATGGCACGTTCACTGAGCACAAGGTGAAATGCGCGACCGAACGGGATGCTGATGGGAGTCCGTTCGACCTCGGCGTGTTCGATGTACCGGAAGTAATAGCGCATCGGACACGTGAGGTATGTCTGCAATGCGCTGTACGACCAGTGCGGTTTCTCCCGGACAGTTTCTATTTCGCGTTCCATGAGTTCAGGCCGCCTTTCCGCTGAGCTCGTCGATGGCACGGCTGCACTGCGTTTTGGTGAGGCTTTCAAGCGAGGGCACATTGAACTTGACCTTGATCTGGTCGGGAGAGACGCCGTACTGCTTTGCGAGGTCGAGAAGATACTTGACCTGTTTTGGGCTTGCGGGAGCATCAGAGGTCGTGCCGTTCCTCTTACCGTAGTTTTTCTGGTACTGTGCAGAAGTCCCTTGGGGAGCGTTCGAGGCTCCTTCTGCGGGAAGAAGTACGGGCTGCTGAGGGGCGGAATTGTTCTTCAGTTCGTCCTCCACGCTTTTGCGGAGCAAATCGAAGTTTTCGTGAATCTTCGCTTCGACCTGTTCGGGCGTGAGGCCGTCCGAGAGTTCGACCTCCATGGAGACGTGGTACGACTGGCTGGAATATTCAGCAGCGGCTGGGACTTTCTTTGCATATGCGGTGTTGAGTTTGAGCATGGTTTGGGTTCCTTTCGATTTTGAGGTTAAAGCATGACCACGACGGCGCAGGGCCGTCGTGGTCATTCAGAGGTTATTCGATGAATTTCGGTTCTATTGGTTTCAGCGTTTATTTTTTGCCAGAACGACATTTGCGATTGCATCCAAGGCTTTACCGACAGTCAGGTCGGATAGCTTTTTGATTTTGTAGCTTTTGAGGAGGAGCGGCTCCGACACATTGAACTTTTTCAGGATTCTCTTGAATTGCTGGACCTGTCTTTCGTTCAGCACACGGTTCATTTTTTCTCTATAGAGAGCTTCCGTGGATATGCTTGTATCCGGGCTTTGTTGTTGCGATCCGTTCACATACCGTTCAACAATTTTTTGGATCAGGTCGATCATCGCCACAAGTTTTGGGTCATTCTCGTTCTTTTGCTCGAGTGTGTCTACCAGACCGAACATGATCTCGCAGTGTTCCAGCGGGACCGACACGTTAATTTTTGCTTGCATAGGACTGTCCTTTTTTCAGGTTGATTAATACAAGTGATCGTGAATGACATGCCAGGCGACACCCCCGGGCAAATCTTCCAAACGTTTGATTCCATGTGTGCTACAGAAAGCGCACTCCGGAATATTTCTTTCCATAAGATTTTGTCGGATCGTCGCAATCTGAGGCTCACTGATTTTCGACTTGCCAGAGGTCGGAGCGCCTGTATTCGCTTTTGATGAGAATTTCTGCGAGAAGCTTTTGCCTTTGTTGTCGGGTAAAGGCTTGGGCAGTGCTGGTGGCGATGAGTGAGGAATGTCCTGGACAACGACTTCCGCGCTTGGCAGAAGTTTTGCTTGTGGCATTTCCCGAAACTCCGTGACGGCTTCCTGGATTTGGGAAAGCATACCACGGAGATCAGGAGTTGAATTCCCATCGCCCTGAGCAGAGACGCGGAAAGTGAGAGATTGACGGTCATTTTGAATAGTACAAGAAATTTCTGCAGTTGTTGTCATAGTAGACTCCTTCTGTTAATTGTTAGCAGAAAATATATGTGCATATAATGACCACAGTATCAAAGACGATAAGACTGATGTCTTTTTTTAAGTTCAAATCTCTGTCCAGGGGGGGAGTGCGGGGATGACTCAGGCAGCGCCGGTAGCCACGCGAACGCGATCAAGAGTGCGTTTGGTCTGCTGGTACTCGCGATCCTTCTGTCTCTGGGCGAGAGCGTATTCGCGAATCCTGCGGCTCATGACGGCGGATTCTTCCGACAGCGTTTTCAGCGTGGACTTGAACGCTTCGATGCCGGAAATCAGCTCGTCGATGGAAGGCAGCACTTTTACGGGTTCCGTGTTCGGGGCGAAGGTCTGCGTGGGAGCAGACACGGTTCTGGTGATGATGGGTTCGTTCATGGTGGGGTTCTCCTTGATTGAGGTGGTATTGGTGTTTGCGGTTTGGTTTTTGTTTTCCTGCGGGTGAGGAGGAATCTGCACGGGAACGGATTCCGTGGATTCAGGGATGGGTTGTGCTTCGACAGGCGCAGCCTGAACGGCGACCGGTTCGGCACTCTGCTCGGTTTGAGCTTGCGGCTTCTTGACGTAGACGGGCATGGCAACAAACTGTCCCATGCCGCCTGTGCCGACGAACGGACTGAGGACATCGTTGATCTCAATCCGGGAGTGTCCTTCGTTCAAAAGGTGAGCGAGGATTTCCTTCCGGACAACGAAGCTAAGATCGCCCCAGTTCGGATCGAACTCGGCGAGGATGCTGAACAGCATTCCATTCGAGCTTTCGAGGTGGAGATTGTCCGGGACTTCAGCCAGGCGGCTCAGCTTGATGGTGGTGGGCTTTCTCGGATCATCGGGAACGCCTCTCAGGTAACGTCGGAACATTTCGGCTCTATCCTGCTGAAAGCTGACATGGTGCGTCTTTTCGGTTCGTTCGGGAACCACACGTTTCCAGTTCGGATAGTGTTCCTTGAACGCTTTTGCGCGCCATGTCCATGCACCGAGCGTGAGCTCAAAGTGCGTGTCCTCGTCTTTCTGCCATGTCGTAAGCCGACCTGCTTCACCAAAGGCTTTGGTAGCGAGGAGCGCGAGCGGGAACGGAATCGTGACGCTGCCGGTCTTTTCGAGCGGGAACGGAATGTTCGACAGCTCCTTTCCGTTGGCAGCTGTGAATCCATCTCCGCTGATGTTGATTCCGCTCAGAACCTTGCGGACGTCTTTCCCCTTGTCGGCAATCGGTGCGAGCTTTTCCAGAGCCGACAGCGTGTCGGCGGGAAGCTCCGTGACGCAGACATCCTGATCGGGGATGATCTCCGGGACCGGGAAATGTCCTTCGACGGGAGCGAGCTTGACGCCTTCGATGAAGACCTCGCCGTTGTCGATCTCCAGTTTCAGGGTTTTGTTTTTGCAATTGCGAACGGCGAGACGGAACTGCTCATATTCGACGAGAGTCGCCGGAAAGTCCTCTTCCAGGTCGGCAAACAGCCGGAATTCGATCTGTTCGATCACGTTGCGGGTTCTGAAGTAAAGCATGTTCGCTTTGCCTTCAATTTCGATCCCCTGGTACGCTTTGATAAGCGATGTCCGGGAGACCAGTTTCCCCAGAGCCGACAGGGCTCCGGCCAATTCGTTTTTGATTACGGGAATTTGCATTGTTACCTCCAAAATAGGGTTAGTGGTGAAATGTCAATTTTTGATATTCGGTGGAGGAATATATGCTTAAATTCCCTTGATAATCGTTTTTAAGGTAAAAAACAGGCTTTTATGGCAAAAATATGCTCAAAAACAGCTTAAAAACGCCTTTTTTTGTCCATTTTTACTCGTTTTTCCGCTTTTTAGGACTTTTAATAGAGTTTTGAAATGGCAAAAGTTCGTGTATGAGGCGGCAGAAGCCTTTGAGGAGATGATGGGAGAAATCCAATCCTGTGGATAGCATCAAAAACTCTCATTTTATCCTGGTCTATCGTGGCGTAATTCATCGGAAGATCGGCTATAAACTGGATTGGAAATGGAGAGTACAGCTGCATAATCCTCTGAGCGGCATCCGTAACGTCGTTCATATCGTTTCGGAAATATCCCTGAACAATTAGAAGAATATTTCGACATCCTCTAATTGAATCATAGGACATCGCATAGGCTGGGCGGCAATTCGCTCGTCTTAAAGCAGACGTGAAGGAATTCATGTAATTGGAATAGCTTTCAGGATCTTCAAAAAGTGGAATGGTATAAAAAGCAACTCTCGCCTGACCAAACATGTTAAGGTATTGTTCAAGAAGTTCTCCTATTCTTTCTAACGGGTTGGATTCGTTGTTGTCCATATTTAATGCTCCTTTTTTGTGTGACGATATTTTGCATACAATGACAAAAGTCTACATGAGTGATAATATTATATGCCGAAATATTACATGCTCCTGTTCCTTGTCATGATTAAAGAATATTTCATTGTCTCATGGTACTTTTCATGATGTCAAGAAGTAGGATAATAGGTATTACTTTCATATAAAGAATATAAATCACAAATGTTTTCACACAAAGAAGAGATTTATAAATGGCTTTCATATAAAGAGAATACTTCACATATACCAATATCTTTCAGCAGAATAAACATATTTCAATTCCAAATTAGGAGAGATACAATGAATAATATCAACACGCTCAATATCCCCATGAACGACAACATTTTAAATGCAGGCATATCAGTCCGGGATCATGCTCTTCAAAAACACAATAAAGTCTTCGTCCAGAGAATGGATGTGCGTTTCCCATTGGAACTGCAACAAAAAGCAATTATAAAATTCAACAAACGTTTTATTGAAAAAGAAAGAAATGCTGGATACGATCCTGATTACATCTTTGTCAGGGAACTAAGCAAGAAAAAACACATTCATTATCACATGGCACTTTTCCTCGATGGGAACAAAACAGAAAACACATATCAGCATTTTCGCAATGCAGAGACAGTTCTTCAAAATGTCATAGGAGAAGAGTACAGTGTAAAAGGCTTAATAGACAGATGCGATAGAGGACATAGGAATGGTATTATGCTCAATCGAAACAACCCGAATCAGGATGACATGAAGGAAGTTGAAAGACAAATCAGCTATCTTGCCAAGGAAGACCAGAAAAAAGGAGTGAAAGGAAAAACATTCTCTACTTCGAGAATCAATAAAAAGAAATAATACATTTTGATTTTTTATTTATACAGCGTAGTTTTCTGAGAGGGGGATTTTTCATTCTATCTTGAGATTTATCCCTCAATTTCAGTTCATTCTTTCCTATAGAAGAAAAACTTTTTTATCTTCTTTTTGTAGAAGAGGGATTTTTCAGGATTCAGTTTTGATCTTGAAGATTATCACATCCAGCATATATGTGCTGAATAGCCTTCCGAACAATATCCAGAACAGAAGATACCGAACATATATAAGGATGTTTTGAGCTTACCTTTATCAAAAATCAAGATAGACCTTTTTTGAAACTTTAATCAACACATCAATTCTTAATCATTTTACATAAGTAACCGCCCAATGTAATACAGGTCGAGGTTGTGGTTAGAGGCTCTTTTTTCGATTTTTTGTAAAAAAGGCAGACTGGGTGGAATTAATCCAGCGGAGAAGCGACAGGCTTCCAGTTTTGAGGAAGGAGCGAGTCAATCTCTTTCGCGGGAGTAGAGGAGAATCGGCGGAGGACATCCTCAAGCCAGACACGGAA
>JAEEGJ010009205.1_pt1 | contig 26650 bp, 25 predicted proteins | sample 8958761 | NCBI WGS metagenome assembly JAEEGJ01 (sample SAMN16246546, study PRJNA631951) | gut metagenome | biome: gut microbiome; feature: rumen; material: RS-attached | host: Bos | place: Iran: Karaj | collected 2018-10 | reverse complement strand
CCAGAACAAGCCGCATCTGATGCGCTACCTTATACAGAATAGTAAGTGGTGGATAGAGACGGCAGGCATCGACGGCATCCGCATGGATACCTATCCCTATGCTTTCCGCAAGCCAATGGCCCAGTGGATGAAGGAGTTGGACGAGGAGTACCCTAACTTCAACACCGTAGGCGAAACATGGGTGACGGAGCCCGCCTACACAGCAGCATGGCAGAAGGAGAGCAAGCTCTCTGATGAGAACAGCTACCTGAAGACGGTGATGGACTTCTCGTTCCAGGAGAAGCTCGACTCTGCCAAGCATGAGATTACCGATGGCTGGTGGCGCGGCTTCAACCGCTTGTACAACTCGTTCTGCTATGACTACCTGTATCCCAATCCATCGAGTGTGATGGCATTTTTGGATAACCACGACACTGACCGTTTCCTGGGTGACGGACAGGACATCACGGCCCTGAAGCAGGGCTTGGCATTGCTGTTGACAGTGCGCCGTATTCCGCAGTTGTACTACGGTACGGAGATTATGATGAACGGAACGAAGGCTGTGACCGATGGTCATGTGCGCAAGGACTTCCCTGGTGGTTTCCCAGGCGATGCACATAACGCCTTCACCCGTGAGGGACGCACAAAGACAGAGAACGAGATGTTTGACTGGCTCTCTAAACTGTTGCATTGGCGTCAGGGCAACGAGACCATCATTCGCGGCTATCAGACACAGTTCATTCCTTATAATGGCGTCTATGTCGTGGCCCGTCGCTGGCATCGTCATGGTGTTATCACTATTATTAACGGTACACGTCGTAATGCTACGATGGAGATGAAGCGCTATGCAGAACTCTTCGACCCAGACCAGACCGTTGGCGAGGATGTCATCACTGGACAGAAGTACAGTCTGCGTGACAACCTGTCGCTGAAGCCCCGTCAGGCACTCGTATTGGAGTATTAAACGAAAAAAGACAGTAGTTTACTTGCTTTTTTAGAAAAAAGTATGTATCTTTGCCCTGTTGAAAAGATACTAACTAACAATCTTATATTTTCTATGAAAACAAGACTACTACTGTTATCATTTTTTGTTGCGTGCGTTTGTGCTTCTTGGGCACAGGGACCGAACAATACTGGTACCTATTATCAGAATGCCGATGGTAAAAAAGGCTCAGAGCTGAAGACAGCGATGAATGCCGTTATCAACCCGCATACACAGCGTACTTATAATCAGTTGTGGACGGATTTTCAGACGACTGATGCGAAACCGAATGGCAAAGTGTGGGATATGTATTCCAATAAGCGTGAGTTTACGTTTGTCACCGACCAGGCAGGAAGTTACGGCAAAGAAGGCGATGTGTACAATCGTGAGCACTCATTTCCCAAAAGTTGGTTTAATGACGAGGATCCTATGTATACGGATCTCTTTCATTTGTATCCAACCGATGGTTGGGTGAATGGTCAGCGAAGTAATGATCCGTTTGGTGAGGTCGGGTCAAGTTATACTTCTTCTGCTAATGGATTCTCTAAATGGGGTAATGCACGTAGCGGTCTTGGCTATTCTGGTAAAGTTTTTGAACCTAACGCTGAATATAAGGGTGATTTTGCACGAACTTATTTTTATATGGTAACATGTTATGAAACCTACAAAAATAGTACTGATGGACCATCTAAGTATATAACATCGTGGAGTTCCCCAATGCTAGATAATCAGGTTTATCCGGGCTTGGCAGAGTGGGCGTTGAATATGTTAATGAGATGGGCCAAGGCAGATCCTGTTAGCGAGAAAGAAATCAATAGAAATGCGGCTGTTTATGGTATTCAGGGAAATCGTAATCCCTTTATTGACTATCCTGGCTTAGAGGACTATATCTGGGGAACTTTGAAGGATAAGGCTTTCAGCTATGATAATTACGAAGGTGGTGCCAGTGGCGAGGTTGTGCCCACTATTGCTATGCCGACTTTCTCACCTGATGCGGGTACCTATTATAATAGTATTATGGTCGAGATAGACTGTGCTACTGAAGGTGCAGACATTTACTTCACGACTGATGGTGCCGATGCCTCCGAACAAAGCAGAGCATATATGGGTCCCTTTGAGATAACACAGACCTCTACCATCAAGGCTGTAGCCATCAAGGATGGTCAGCACAGTGCTCAGGCTGTTGCAACCTATACGATTACAGATGAACCTGTCATTCCTGGTGACGTAACGCCTGTCGACTGTGATGTTGTTATCAATAATGCTTTGTTTGGTTCTTCTGCTAATGGTACCATAGCTAAATCCGATGATGCAGACTTGACGGGTTCTCAAAATGGTATCACCTTTGTCTATGCCCTTGGTAGCGGAAATCAGCGTTATGCTAATGCTACGGAGATACGTCTTTATAACGGAAATACTCTTACCATAAGTGTTGCTGAAGGAAAGTTGACAGCTCTTGATTTTACAATAGGATCAAAGACAAGTCCGCTTAGTGCCGATACTGGGTCCTTTTCTGAGTTCAAGTGGACTGGTAATGCTTCTCAGGTAATTATTACTAGTAGCAGCAATACCGCTCTTCGCAATGTGAAGGTTTCTGTAAATATGCCTTCGGCTATCGACAACGTCAAAACTACTACGCTCTCTGGTCGTCGTGTCATCTACAACCTCAGTGGTCAGCGCGTAGCCAATCCCACTCATGGCATCTATATCGTGGATGGGAAAAAAGTTCTAATACCTTAGTCCGAAATTGTGACGAAATATTTTTTCGTTCTCAAAGAAGTGAAAAAGTGGGGTTAGCCTACATTACAACATACAACATGCTTATTTACAGATGTTTAAGTAATGTAGGCTTACTTTTTAAGCCTACATACAGCCTACATAAGCCTTTGCGAGGGAATTATCTAGTAAATTCGTCAAATTCTCTAGAGAATTTTCGAAATTATCTAGAGAATTTATTATTTATACAGCTGATACAGACACAGGAGCAGCTGATGCAGAGACGGCTACAGCTGATACAGAGACGGCTACAGCTGATAAATAACATCCAGTTTATGTAGGCTTTATGTAGGCTTAAAAAGTAAGCCTACATATATTAACAAACTGATATTCAATGTTTTAATTAGCAAAATGTAGGCTAACCCCACTTTTTCACTTCTTTGAGAGCAAAAAAAAATAATGATTAATAAAAGACTGATTACCTGATTCAAAGATAAATCGTTAATTATTTATAATTAAGAGCTGCAAATTTGCTAGATATTAAGAGATTCTCTACCTTTGTAATCCTTTGCGCGTTTTGATTAACATGAAGTATATGAAGAAAGTTTTGTTAACTCTATCACTCATGGTAATAACCATGACGATGATGGCTGTTCCTGCTAAGCGAGGTGTCTGGAAAACGCTGATGTTGCAGGATGGAACCGAGGTAAGAGCCCAATTGGTGGGTGATGAGTTTGGCGCTTGTTGGCGCGGTGTTGATGGAAAGAATTACGTAAAGAGTGGTGATTCTTTTGTTATCTTAAATAGCGAAATAGCAAAGCGAAGCAATGCGCGTAAAGAAATGGCCCTGAAGAGTCGTGCCAAGCGTCTGAAAGCTAATGTCACTCGTCGTGCTGCTGGCAATCGTTCCGCGCTGACGGGGGATAAGAAAGGATTGATAATCCTGGTTAATTTTAAGGACACTAAATTCCAGACTTCCGACGCAGAGACTCAGGCTCTTTATAACAATGTTGCTAATACCCAGGGATATAGCGACGATAACGGATTTAGCGGTTCTGTAGCTGATTATTTTAAAGATCAGAGTCGTGGTGTATTCAATCTAACCTTCGACGTAGTAGGTCCTGTAACAGTCAGTAAGAAAGCAGAATACTATGGCGAGAACGATGCTGAAACGGAGCAGGATTCACGTCCTGCAGAAATGGTTATCGAGGCCGTCAATCTTGCTAAAAGCCAGGTGAGCAACTGGCAGCAGTACGACTGGGACAACGACGGCGAGGTAGATCAGGTAATGATTATCTATGCTGGTGAAGGTGAGGCTTCTGGCGGTGCTGAGTCAACAATCTGGCCCCACGAGTACAATTTGGCGGCTGCTAACTATTTTGGTAAAGGAACAGGCCCTGTAACTGTAGATAATAATCTGGAGGTTAATACTTATGCTGTTGCCAATGAGGGCATGGTAGAGCAAAGTCTCTTTGGTGAAAGCTTTACCTATATGGGTATCGGTACTATTTGCCACGAGTTCTCTCACTGCTTAGGTCTGATGGATATGTACGACACCGCTTATGGTGGCAATTTTGGTATGGACGCATGGTCGCTGATGGATCAAGGAAGTTACAACAACAATGGCTTTACTCCTGCCAACTATACCAGTTTTGAGAAACAGCAGATTGGTTGGATTACACCTAAAGAGCTCACAACAGCAACTACTGTTACTGCTCTGCAAGCGCTGGCAGATGCTGATGACTTCTATCGCATCACCAACAAAGGCAATGAGAATGAGTATTATCTCCTGGAGAATCGTCAGCAGAAAGGCTGGGACCAGTATGTTCCCTCATCAGGTCTTCTAGTGTTGCATGTAGATTATGATGATGAAATATGGGCTTGGAATCTAGCTAACACGAACAATAGTGATGCCTCTGAAGGTGTTTTAAATGACCACCAGCGTTGTACTATCTTCCATGCTGATGGTAAGGAAAAGTCGGCAGAGCTTTATGCAAAACTATCCGATTTGGTGACAGCATATGAGAATGAACAAGATGATGATAAAGCTGATGCTATATACGAAGAATACGAAAAAGTATCAGGAGAGCTTGATAAAGACTTACAAAACGACGTATTCCCTATTGGCTCCACGGAACTAAGCAATACAACAACTCCTCGTGCATTTACATATAATGCTAATAGTGATGGACGCAAGCTGATGAATATCAAGATTTCTGAGATAACACAGAATGCTGACGGTACTATCGCCTTTAACTTTGCACCCGACAATAGTGGTACCGAAGAAGGAGACAATACGGAATACAGCAGCGACGAACCTGCAGGAGACCCATTGGAACTTCCGTTTACTGAGACATTTGCCCTTTGCACTGGTAAAGGTGGTAACGACGGAACATGGAGCGGTAATGTCTCTACAACTTCTATAGATGGTTATTGCGACAATTTAGGTTGGACCTGGGTAACTGAAAATGAATCAGTCAAAGCATATGCTGCAAGTGGCTGTGCCAAGATAGGTACTAATGATGTAGTAGGTTGGGCAACCACACCTGTACTTGCTATCAATGGAACTGCTAAACTGACTTTCAAGGCAGGTGCATTCAATAATACGAAGTCTGGCACCAAGTTGTCGTTAACAGTTGCTGGTGGTACGATAGATCCTGCTTCCGTAACAATGACGAAGGGAGCATTCAATGAGTTTACTGCTACCATCACTGCTGAGGGTAATGCTACTATCACCTTCGCACAGGAGAAGGGCTCTTTCTTCCTAGACGACGTAACTGTGGCATCTACTTCCAGCGGTATTCAGAGCGTCAATAACACATTGTTGAAAGCTAATCACATCTATACCATCGATGGTCGCTATGTAGGCACTGATCCTAACCTATTGCCACGAGGCCTGTATATAGTCAATGGCAAGAAAATTGTTAAGTAATTAAATACAAATACTATGAAACAAAACCGGCTGACAGCAGCGATGCTCTCAGCCGGTTTTGTTGTTGTTGGCAGGTGATTGTAGCACTGCCAATATTTCAAAGAAATGATTTGATTAGAAGTTCACACCAATGTTGATAAAGAATGAACGAGTGTGGACACCGTCGAAATCACTATCGCCGATGTTGGCAAGACCAAAGTCAAAGCCTGCCTCCGCGTAGAGCATCTGGTATTCCAGACCACAGCCGACACGCAGACCTCCGTCGAAGCGATCAAAAGTGTCAAAAGAACTGGTCGACTTCTCTTCACCATAATACTTCATCTTACCGCCCAATCCAAGTGCCATATAGCCGCCAAGGAAAGGCTGAATATAAAAGTCGTCAACTAAATCAAACGAGTACTTCACTACCAGAGGAACCTGCAGGTAGCTCAGACGGCATTTTACTTTCTGGAATCCGATCTTTTTGTCAGCCATTTCGAAAGGTACACTCTCCATGCTACCACCCTTCTCTGAGTAGAACAAACCAGCCTCCAACCAGACAGGTGTAGAGTTAGCCAATTGGAAGCCGTAAACAGCTCCAAAGGCCAAACCAGCACGGCTGTCCATATCAAAGTCAGCCTTGTCACTGCTGAGTGATGCAATGTTCATTCCCAGGCGCAGACCATAATAGCTCTCTGTATCATTGTGGTTGTAACGGCTACGGCTACGACTGGTACCAAACTGGGCGAATGAAGGAACTGCCATCGTTCCTGCCAGTATCAGAATAAAAAGTTTTTTCATGTTTCTTGTTCAGTATTTGTTGATTACAAGGCGCAAAGGTACTAATATTTGACCAAAGGCCAAAATTATTTGCCAAGAAATTTCGTATCAAGATACTGCTGGAAGGTGTCCTTATACATGTCGCCAATGGGCAGATAGGTATCTTTATCCATGATGATGCGGTTCTTGTTGACCTCCTGAATCATCTTGAGATTGACGATATATGAACGATGGATGCGCATAAAATAGTCGGGCAGACGCTCTTCCATCTTCTTCATCGACAGCAGGGTGATAATAGGTCTGTTGTCACCCACAATGTGTACCTTCAGATACTCGCTCATGGCCTCAACATAACGGATGTCGCTGATGCTGACCTTCACAATGCGGTACTCGGTCTTGAGGAAGATGGTGTCGTCTGTATCAGTGGTTAGTGGTTGGTGGTTAGTGGTTGGAGAAATGTCTAGACTTGAACTATTCTCTAACCCCTCACTTCTAACCCCTAACCTCTCTTTTATACGATTGGCTGCTCGCTGGAAGTCCTGCAAGCCAAAGGGCTTGAGCAGGTAGTCCACAGCATTGACCTTAAAGCCCTCAACAGCATACTCTGCATAAGCGGTAGTGAAGACAATGAGCGGTGGTGTGACTAGGGATTTGACAAAGTCCATGCCGTTGAGGTCGGGCATGTTGATGTCGCAGAAGATTGCATCAACAGTATCTTGCTCCAAGAACTGCCGTGCTTCCAATGCACTTTGGCATTGTGCTGCCAGCTCGAGGAAAGGAATCTTACTGATATAAGTGACGATTTGCTGGAGTGCCAACGGCTCGTCGTCAATGGCCATGCATCGTATCATGTGAGTGGAATGGTTAGTTCAACAATATAGGTATCTGGATTATTTTGGATGCGTAGTTCAAAGTTGTTGTCGTAGAGCAGTCGCAGGCGCTGCTTGACATTCGCCAGACCAACACCACCTTTCTCTTGGTTGGGCGTTTCAGCTTTGGAGTTGCTACAAGTGAAGTGGAGCATGTCGCCATCGAGAGTCACCTTGATATGTACGAACGACTGATGTTGGTAGCTAATGCCGTGCTTGAAGGCATTCTCAATGAAGCTGATTAGCATGAGCGGTGGCACCGTCTTATCAGGTGCCTCACTGGGCAGGTCAACAAGTATTTCCACCTTGTTGGTATAGCGCAACTGCATCAATGCTACATAGTGGCGGATGAAGTCGAACTCACGAGCCAGAGGTACACCGCTCTTGTCACCCTCATAGAGAATGAAGCGCATCATCTTCGACAGCTCTAGGATGGTATCCTTCGCCTTCTCTGGGTCTATATCTACTAGGGCATGGATGTTGTTCAGCGTGTTCATGAAGAAGTGCGGGTTAATCTGGTATTTCAGATACTCCAGCTGCTGCTCCAGATTCTTCTTCTGCAGTGCTTCCAACTTCTTCTGGTCGGTGCGATTCTTAAAGAAGAGCTTGATGCCGATATTCATGCCGAACATCAAGACGAGGATGACTACCGCTACGATGTCATGCTGACCGATAAAGACAGGTGGACGTTGTCCTTGCCAACGGAATTCACGGGGTGGTCTCTGACGATCTTCTCCCATCATGTGTGGTTCATGGGCACCCCTTGGCATCTCGTGTTCCCTGTCCATTTCTCCATGTTCCCTGTGTATCTCTCCATGTTCTCTGTCCACATGTCTTTCCATGGGGATTGGTCTTTGTACCATGAATTTGGGACGTTGACTACACTGATAGGCCACGAAAATAGAGAAGACTGCTGCCATCATTGCTGCATAGAGCACACGCTTACGACGATAAATCAGTAGTGGCGCCAGTAAAAAGTTATGGATGAGGAAAAATGTCAGATATATAGCAAAGAGTTTCCAAGCGATGAATATCTCTGTCCAGTTGAAGGTGAGGAAACTGTTGTTTACTGTACGGATATACAAACTTAGCACTGGAGCAACAAAAAGCATGCCCCAGAGTGCCAAGTATATGACGTTCTCTTGTCGTGACTGTATTTTCATCCAATACATATAACGCTGATTTTGATGCTTTTATTGTTTTACCAACAACAAAGGTATACGAAAAAAGCCGGTTCGTGAAAAATATTCAGCGAACCGGCTCTTTTATTCAGCGAAAGAAGAGGTCCTACACCTTCCTTCTAACATCTCGCATCTTAAATGCCCAGGCCTTTCTTTACGTTCTTGGCAGCATCGTCAATAGCGTCGTTTGCCTGCTTCTTAGCTGCAGCCTTGGTTTCTTCTGCCTTCTGTTTTGCAGCAGCATTAGCCTCGTCAACCTTCTGCTTGGCAGCGTCAACAGCAGCATCCTTAGCGGCTACGGCAGCATCCACAGCAGCATCCTTGGCACTAACGGCAGCTTCTTCAGCGGCATCCTTGGTTGCTTCAGCCTTGTCGTTGACAGTCTGAACTATATTATTGACTATTGCTTCAGGTTCTGTCTCTATGAAGGTGGCAACGGCAGCGGCAGCATCAGCATTCTTCTCAACGACGGCTTTTACCTCCTCTGCATTCTCTTTCAAATAGTTTTGTACGGTAGTAACATAGGTCATGGCAGCATCAGGATTGTTGACTACGAACTCACCAACCATTTCCTTTACCTGCTCCAGGGCAGCTGATACTTTCTCAGCATCACCTGCAGCGACAAATGTCTTCAGATTGTCAATAACAACATTAGCCTCTTCCTCGCCATTGATGGCGACTTCTGTACTGTCAGTGGCTTCAGCCTGCTGAGTCTTGTTACCACATGAAGTGAAACCGATGGCAGCAACAGCCATCACTGCTAAAAGAATCCTTTTCATAACATCTATTTTTAGTTATACCATAAATAATATTCACCCACCTATTCCGGCAGGGCGAAGCATAGTGTTTATACTATTCGTTAAAGATAACCAGTCGACTACCGTCAGGCTGCTCTTCGATGTTGACGCGTACAGCATCTTCTGGCAGCACGTCTTCTATCAACTCTGGCCATTCAATGAAACAGAGGGCACCAGAGTAGAAGTAGTCCTCATAACCCATGTCATACACCTCTTCCAACTTCTTGATGCGATAGAAGTCGAAGTGGTAAATGGGAACCTCTCCTAACCTCCCCCAAGGGGAGGAACTAAGCTCCCCTCCTTGGGAGGGGTTGGGGGAGGTCGTATACTCGTTCACGATGGCGAAGGTGGGTGAGGTAATCACGTCCTCTACGCCCAGTTCCTCACAGATGGCTTTCACAAAAGTGGTCTTGCCAGCTCCCATCTTGCCGTAAAAAGCAAATACGCGTCGTTCACCAATATGTTCAATAAACTCGCGAGCAGCCTCGCGGATATGTTCTATGTCTTGAATTTTTATTTCCATATTATCTTTTTCTTCCTTTTAATGACACAATAGGTATAATCATCTCCTCCATCGAGATGCCTCCATGCTGGAAGGTATTGCGATAGTACGAGACGTAGTAGTTGTAGTTGTTGGGATAGGCGAAGAAGGCGTCGCCTGTAGCAAACACGTAGCTCGTCGACAGGTTGGGAGCAGGAAGGTGAGCCTTCTGAGGTTCCTTGATGACGAACAGGTCTTTGGAATCGTAGGCTAGGTTCTTACCCAACTTATAACGCAGATTGGTATTCGTGTTGCGGTCACCAATAATCTTGACGGGATTGGTGGCACGGATACTACCGTGGTCAGTGGTAATCAGAATGCGATAGTCGCTCTGTGCCAACTGCCGGAAGAGATCGGCCATAGCAGAGTGGCGGAACCACGACAGCGTAATGCTGCGGTATGCCGACTCGTTGTTGGCCAACTCACGAACCATCTTCGACTCAGTACGTGCGTGGCTGAGCATGTCGATGAAGTTGAAGACGACGACGTTGAGGTCGTTCTTCTCCAACGAGTTCAACTGTTGCAGCAGCTTGTCAGCCTCCTGCGAGGTATTGATCTTGTGATACGAGAATGTGTTACGCTTGCGATAACGCTCCAACTGCGTTTGGATGAGTGGTTCCTCATTGAGGTTCTTGCCTTCTTCCTCATCCTCGTCGACCCACAGGTCCGGAAACATCTGGGCTATCTGTACGGGCATCAGTCCAGAGAAGATGGCGTTGCGTGCATACTGCGTAGCGGTAGGCAAGATGCTACAATAGACATCCTCATCGATATCGAACAGATCGCCAATCTCGCGCTCCAGCGTCTTCCACTGGTCGTAGCGGAAGTTGTCAAGCACAATAAGGAAGACTTTCTCCCCTTCACTCAATGCAGGGAACACCTTGGTCTTAAAGACATCGGGTGATAATAGAGGTGAGGGGTTAGAGGTTAGAGGTGAGAGATTACCTTTTGCATTAGAACTATTCTCTAACCTCTTACCTCTTACCTCTACCCACTCCATATAGTGTTGTTTGATGTACTTAGCGAAGCCGCGGTTGGCCTCCTCTTTCTGCATCTCCAGCATCTCGGTCATCTGAGAGTCTGTTGCACTGAGCTCCAGTTCCCAACGGACCAGACGCTTATATACTGCCGTCCAGTCGTCCCACGTGCGACAATCCATAATCTGCATGGACAGTTGCTGGAACTGCTGCTGGTAGTTGCTCTGCACTGTTTCTGTGACAATCTCCTTGCGATGGATATTCTTCTTCAGCGTCAGCAGTATCTGGTTGGGATTGACGGGTTTGATGAGGTAGTCAGCAATCTGTTGTCCGATGGCCTGATTCATGATGTCCTCTTCCTCACTCTTTGTCACCATGACTACGGGCACCTGTGGCGTTATCTCCTTGATGCGCTGCAGTGTCTCCAGACCACTAAGACCAGGCATCATCTCGTCGAGCAATACCAGGTCGAAGGTGCGCTTCTTGCACTCCTCAATGGCATCGGTACCGTTGGTTACAGTCACCACCTCGTAACCTTTCTTCTCTAAGAAGATAAGATGGGCACGGAGCAATTCCATCTCGTCGTCAGCCCAAAGTAATAGTCCGTTGGTCATATCTCAATTATCATTTTTCATTTATCATTTAGCGAATGCGCCTGCCTATCTCCAGAAGTCATCATCAAACTCTATATAGCCGCCGTTCTGCTGCTGGGGAGCATCGTTGAATAGCGGGTCGTCATCTTCACCGTTAGCTGTCGACTCTTCGTCGTCCGTTGCAGGCTCCTCATCCTCTTCATTCTGTATGATAGTTCCTGGATCGTCCAGCAAGTCTTCGTCGGAAACTTCCAGAGGCTCCAGCTTCTCTTCGAAGAAGATCTCGTAGTCGCGATAGCTGTAGTTGGTACCTAGCAGGGGCAGGTTCTTCTCACTAATAATGATGGGGCGACAGGGACGTAGCATGTCGACCATCGCTTGGTTATTATACAACTGACGGGCATACTGGCGTGCCTCGTCATAGTTAAGGAAACCGCTAATCGTCATGCGCACCAGTCCGTTAGCATCCTGGTCCACGTTGATGTCGAAGTTACGCACGAGGAAGTTCGAGAAATTATACTTCGCCATCTCATAGAGTAGCTGGTTATGATTCACAGAGTCAGGCTGGTAGGCCAGCAGGAAGACGAAGTTGGTCTCGCGTTCTATGGTGAGTGTGTCGTTGCGTGTTCCATCGTCAGCCATATCAATAGCACGCCGTGACCATACATCATCGATATCAAACTTACCACCATGCAGTGTCCTTCCTTGCTGCACACCACGGATAATCATTCCTGCCATCTCGCTGACCTCACTCTCAGGGTACTTTTCTACGACCTGTTTCAAACGGTCGATGCATGCGTCAGACTGTCCTTTGTTCAACAGGCTGAGACCCTCGATGAAGAGGAACTTCGGACGATGCTGTCCTAACGGGAAACGCTTCTCGGAGATTTCACCATTGGCCTTCACCTCCTCGTGGCGGTCGGCCTTGAAAGCCTCATAGGTGGCAGCATAGATAGAGTCTTCAATATGTACGCCAAAGCGTTGGTTCTCTGCGAAGTAGGGGTCAGACAACAGTATCGTCCAGTCGCTTTCAGGGAAGTCGCTCTGGAGCATCGCGAGACAGCGGTCTGCCTCGGCTGTACGTCCCTGTCGCGAATAGAGCAGGAAGAGGTGGTACCATGCCTCGTCGTTATGTTCGTAGTCGGCATATTGGCTGGTCAGACGACCTAATGCCTTCTCGCTGAGTCGTAGGTTGTCGAGTTTATCCTTGAAGATAATGCCCGAATGGAACAGACCGTCTTTGATGAGGTTATTGCTCTCGGCAATCTGCTCTTCTGTGAAAGGTATCTGTGCTAGATAGTATTCACGCTTATGTGGGTCGAAGGCAGAACTGTCTGCGGGGGCTTCAGAACCGGACCCAGCGATGGAATCGCTGGGCACAGTGGCTGTCGGGGGCTCCATGTTCTGTGTGTCCTCCATGTTCTCTGCATGGTCTTGGTTTTCCTGATTCTCCAGACTGTCTGGCTGTTCCGTGTTCTCCTGATTAAGGTCCACCACCGTTTTGTTGAGGCGTTGCCAGTGGTCTTGGTTCTCGCGTCTTCCCCATTGGCGCTGGAAAGACTGTTTACCCTGGCTGACGGCTTGCGGGTTGTAGAAATACCACTGCCCAGACTTTCCACCACCTATAGGTTGTGGCGCTGTAGGCGTTGGTCGGGTGTTTCTGTTTCCGTTCTTGGCCTCTTCCTGTTGTTGAATCTTCTCAGCTTCAGCCTCTTCACGGGCTCGTTCTTCTTCTTTTTCTTTCTTGATAAGGTCTTCGATAATCTTATCGATTATCTTGTTACGCTGGTCTTCCGACATGCGTGCCAGACGCTGCAACGAGTCTTGCAACTCTACTGCACTGGTGTGTGGTGCCAGTTCGTCGAGCACCTTCGAGCGTTCGTCCAGCTGTTTGTAGTCCTTGCGGTCTTTGTCCAACAAACCAATGGCCTCGCCATAACAGCGTTGGGCATCGGCATATTTCTCTTTTTCCCAATAGACGTTGCCTAATGTCAGCAGCAAGACACCCTTCTCGATACCGCTGCGAGTGGCTTTCTTGCAACCTTCCTCATAGGCTTCGATGGCGTGTAGCGTATCACGTTGGGTGAGGTAAACGTTACCAATGGCGTAATACACTTGGTCGAGGAAATCCTTGTTGTTGTCCGAACGTGCCATGCGCTTCAGCTTACTGATCTTACCCTTCACATCCGTGGCGGGCATCACTTCAGTCTGGGCAATGCGGGCATTGAATTCCAGTTCGTAGGGTGGATTCAGACGTATCACATGCTTAAACGACTGGTAGGCCTCTGCTTTCTGACCCAGCATTGCCTGTATCTGTCCCATCAGGAACCATTCGCGTGCTCTCTGCTTGCGACGTTTCTCATGTTTGACGACCTTGCGCAAGTAAGGTAGGGCCTCCTCGTAGCGACCAGCACGGATGTTGTAGTTGGCCAGCGTGTAGTCCCAGTCTTTCTGTGCCCGGTAGTGGATGCTGTCGCGCAGCTGTTTGTTGATGATATCCTCTGCATCGTAGAGCCAGTCAAGTTCAGTATAGCTCTTGGCCTGCCAGGCATGGGCAATGCCATTGATGGCAGGCTGTGTCTGATAGAGGCGCGACATATAAGAGAACGTAGCAGCGGCCTCTTCAAACTGTCCCTGTTGGAACTGCGCCTTACCCAACAACAGCCAAGCGTGCCACAGGAAAGGGTTATATTCGCGACGGCTCAGCCACTCAATATCCTTCTGCGTCTTACGGCGCCCCTTATTCCACTCTGGACGTTTCTTGATGCTATGCAGTTTGATAGCCTTCTCGGCTTTCTCAATGGCACGGTCGTAGTTGCCCTTTCCCAACTCGCGACTCTGCTTGTTAGAGACAGGGTAGAGAGGAATGAGCTCTGTACAGTTGTCTTTGTTGCCGTTCTCCTTCTCAATATTACCCTCAATGAAGGCCTGCGAACCATTGTAGTAGGTGTTATATCGGGCATTGAACGAGTGCCACCAGCGGTTTTTTGCCGTATTGTTCTTTGTGGAACAAGAGGTTAATACCAATAGCACGAGCAACAAATGGCATGCTTTCTTGCTTTTATCTACGATGTCTGCCAACTTACATTCACTTCTGCTGCTACACGATGCACAGTCGCCTTCTTTGGTGACAATAGGTTCATCCGTGCTACCTATAGAGGCGATAGCAGCGATGATGCCCAGCACCACAAGTGATATGACGACAATCAGCAGAAATTGCATACCTTTATTTAATGCTTAATGCTTAATGCATAATGCTTAATTATTTCTGAGCGGTAGCAGCCTTCACTCTTCACTCTTCACTCTTCACTAGGGCGAAGCCCGCTCTCTCCAGGTCCTCCCAGTAGTTCGGGTACGACTTGCTGACAACCTGCGGGTTGTTGATACACAGATGGTCCAAACGGAAAACGGCAGGAGCAAAAGCCAACGCCATGCGATGGTCTTCGTAAGTGTCAATGGCTGCGTCTTGTTGAGGCTCGCAGCGTTCGCCATCCCAGTAAAGCTCACTATTGTTCACGTCGTGCAGCACGAATCCCAGTTTATGCATCTCCGTCTTTAGCGCTTCTATGCGGTCTGTCTCCTTGATTTTCAGCGTCGACAGACCACGGAAGTGGAAGCGAACGCCCAGCATGCTGCAGCACACCACAAAGGTTTGTGCCAAGTCGGGCGAATTGACGAAGTCATATTCTAAGCGAGGTACGCAACGCCCACTATGGCGTAGGGTCACTGTGGTGGGTACGCCTTCCTCAGTAGTGTTAAAAGTTGTCTTTACACCCAACAGGCTGAAGATGTAGCGCACGCTACTGTCGCCCTGCTTCGAGCCGTCAACCAACCCCTCCAGTCGTACTTCGTCGTCAGCCTCTTTCGACAGCGCTATCATCTCATACCAATAGGAGGCAGCACTCCAGTCGCTCTCGATATAGTAGGAACGCTCCTTGTAGCGTTGCGCCTGTACGGTGATGGTCTCGTAGTCGCTCCAGTCAGCAATGGCTCCAAACTCTCTCATCATGCACAGCGTCAGGTCAATGTACGGACGCGAGATAATATCGCCCTTCAGGCGTAGTGTCAGTCCGTTGCTGAGCATGGGCCCAATCATCAGTAGTGCTGAGGCATACTGCGAACTGATGTTACCTGGTACCTCCAACAGTCCACCTTCCAACTTTCTGCCTTTGATGCAGAGTGGAGGGAAACCCTCTTCGCTGACATAGGTGATGTCAGCCCCCAGATGGCGTAGGGCATCCACCAGTACACCTATGGGACGATGCTTCATGCGCTCCGTACCCGTAATGACATGTTCCTCGCCGTTGCGGGTGGCAAGAAAGGCCGTCATGAAGCGCATGGCTGTACCTGCAGCCTTGATGTTAATCTCGTACGGATTGTTTTGTAGTGCCTGGATAATCACCTCCGTGTCGTCACAGTCCGAAAGATTATCAGGCAACACATTGCTGCCCGACAGGGCATGGATAATCATTGCACGGTTCGAGATGCTCTTCGATGCCGGCAGTTTGATGGTCTGGTTTAGTGCCTTTGGGGCTATGATGTTGTATTGCATATTTCGTGTACCTTACTTATAATAACTCACAAAAGTACGAATTATTTGACGATTAACCAAAGAAATAACAATAATTATATATCTTTTCTGCAAAAAGTGGTTGGAAAATTTGCGTGTTTCAAAAAAACTCCGTACCTTTGCACCCGCTTAAGAGCAAAACGATCGGGATTTAGCGCAGTTGGTAGCGCACACGTCTGGGGGGCGCGAGGTCGCTGGTTCGAGTCCAGTAATCCCGACAGAAAGAAAATCCAAGCAGTTGATTTTAACCGCTTGGGTTTCTTTATTTTAATCGATTTATCCTACCTCAGGCAAGCGGAAACGCCGATTTACATCCCCAGACACTGTCTTGATTGAATCTAATAAAGCGCATCATACACCCCATATTTATAAAACGGACAAACCGCTTGGTTTGTTATGCTGTTAATAATCTTTTCAATCAAAAACAGAATTGTCCCCATGATTGATCCCCATGATTGATGATACATCAGGCACAAATTTTTTGCAATTCCTGACTGATAAGGAGAATCTCATCCATGATAAGACGCTCACGCTCCTTCGAAGGTTTTTTGGTTCCATTGATATATTGAGCCATTAAACTTTGGCTGATGCCAAGACGACGGCCTACCGCAGAAGCATTCAGCTCGGGGTGAGACAGGAAAATGCGTGAGATTCCCGTCGGTTCTGGGTCATCATATTCAAAACTCTCAAAGCTGACATCTTCATCAAGGTCATACCAATGTATCCCCTCGTCATCCATCTCATAGTTGGCACGCTCCTCGTCAGTGGCATTACGCAATCTCTTGTAATAGAGAAGTGACTGCCATAATTCACGTCCATCGTCTGTCAGACCGTAAATGCGGTCGTCTGCAAACCAAATCTTAGAAATCTTCATTTTTCACACTTCCTCCAAAGTATTCATTCCATTTCTCAATCGCAAGTTCCTTGTTTTCTTCAAGAACCATCTCAGCAGCTTTAATATCCTTTGGCTTAAGACCTTCATTCTTGACCAGTACAATGCCTTCAGGCAAAATATCGAATTTAGCCTTTCCGTCAGCACTTTTCACATGCACATGAATTGGTTCGTGCTCACGTGAATAGAAGAAGAATCTCATTCCAAACATTCTTAGTATCTCTGGCATAATCTCATTGCTTTATTTGTTTTATGCTGCAAATATAGGTAATTATTTCATAACCTCCAAATATTTCAATATCTTTTTCATAATCATGTAGCGAAAAGCTGTAAAAGGCGGGGCGGTTCCAAGTTTTCTGAGAGCACAACGGGGTCGGTTCCGTTGTGCACACAATATGTGCATTAGCATCGCCTGATAGAATTGGAGATGAGGGAGGTTCTATTTTCAATACAATTGGAATAATAATCATGTGCATTATTGGTCTTCCTATAGTTTTCTGCATGGCCTTATTTTTGTTTGACGGTAGTAAGAAAAATAAAGATAATATAACAAATGGTTTATTGTCTCTAGCTGTAATTGCTGGTTTTATTCTCTTTGTAGTTATTAAGTGTTCATGACTTTAGATACAAACATTTTTCCTACACCCAACCACCCATTTCATACAAAATATCGTAGTGAGTGGTTGGACTTTTCATATAATAAGACCTGTATTTCGTACAAATTACTATCGAATCTGACTATTATTTTAAAATAAATAACTATCTTTGCAAGCAAAAGAATTAAAAACGTTGTTTATTATATTATCAGAATGGAGAATAAACTAGTCTTTCAAGTTAAAGGTTCTAATCAGCCATTTTTCAAACATGATGAAAATGTCGATTTCATCTTGCTAGAATCGGATTGGGATGATTTTGGCTATAGAACTAGTTATAGCGTCGTTGCTACAAGGAAATTGCTCAATGGAAGACCTGAATGCATTATTGGCTCCATAAAAATAATCCAAAATAAACAGCAAGGTGGTGCCAACATCCTGTGTGGAAAATTTAGTAACACAAATGGAACTTTTGAAGAACTTCCTGATGATTTCGTATCAATAACGACCTCTCTTCGGTTCTATGAAACATTGTTCTGCATACTCTCCCCAGAAGAACGACAAAACTTTTCTGATTCTATGCACCTTATTTTAACAGAAGAAGGGGAATATATGAATGTAGTGGAAGAGAGTCTGCTTAACTCAACTGCTTTTCGATTCTGTAATCGTGAGAAGACTTTTGAGGAATTGAAAGATCCATATCGTTTAATGATGTCAGAATTGAATGGAAAAACAATAGTTAAAGATTTTCTGAATAATGTCGGATTATATATAGATGGCAATGAATAACGTACTTGAAGATAAAATTAGAAAAGAACTATATCAGGCAGGATACGAGCTTGATACGCATAAAATAAAAATCTATCCTATGATAGATGATCATCATGTGCTGTTTTCTTTAATCCCTAATCCCGAATATCTATTTGAACTACGTTTTGAATTTTATGAAGAATCTCCTGAATACATTTATTTTTCCAAAGAACAATATGGTCTTTACGACAAAGAAAAGAGAAGAGTTGCTGTACTTCCTGTTTTTGATAAAATAGGAACAGAAGATAATTATATCTATACTGTGCTTACTTTGGGAACTTCCGATGATAATTATCAAACAAAAGAATATTATACACCTACTATTAGTTGTGATAACCCCATTATTGTCGATGTAGACAGATTCCCAAATAATGAATACGAGCGCTTTATTATAAGAAGAGGTGCTTTTACTGGCTGGTCTATTGGAGCAATGGCTAGTGAGCATCATCGATATTTGGCAAAAATGATTAAAGACAAAGAACTTCACGTACAATATCATTTGGTTGACGAGGATGAAGAAATAGATGAGGTGCTTGAAAGGCTTTGTACATATAGTGACTGCCATCATAACTATTTTCCGATTAACAAAGAAGATGATAGTTTGAAATCATACAGGAGTTATTATTACCCATATGGTTATGCTTTATACGAAGGATGGAGTTTCATAAAGATATTGCGTAGGAATTATAAATATTTAGCTTTACTTGTAGAAAACGGCTGTCTTGATGTTGACTCATCTCTTATAGAAAGGTTAAAAGAAAAATATCCGCAAGGCACACATATGCGATCTAGAATTGATTGTTTGGAGAAAGCTGCATGGGAGTATGAATTAAACAAACCGAGTGAGTCTTATGCTTATGATGTGCTTGATGATAGTTTCCTAGAAGATGCTTATAGAGGCGCCTTTGAAGGAGACCCAGAAGCGGAGTGGAATATTGATTAAATGAGTTTATGATATTTCATACAAAATATCGTAGTGAATGGTTGGTTTTTCTGTTAAATTATAATCGTTAATATCATTTCATACATAATGCAGGGTATTTCATACCAGCAAGCGTCAAAAATGTGTGATACTTTAAATTAAATAACTAACTTTGCAATCGAAATTAATAATAACAATTAAAACGAAAAGCAATATGAAAAGGTTAGTTCTTACAATGGTCGCCCTCGTGGCAATGGCAACAACAAGTTTTGCACAGTATTTTACGGTTTATCAGTCCTTGGAAAGTTATCAAAGCATTCCCTCTCCCCAATATTATACTCCAGATTATTCGTACTTAAACCAGAGTGTCAACAACTACTACACTCCAAGTACTACCATTGACTTTCCTAGTACGGTTAACACTAATGTGACTTTTGTGGATAGCTATACTCGTAATGATGGAACTTTTGTTCAAAGTCATTATAAGTCAATGCCAAATGATACAAATTGGGATAATTTCTCAACCCAAGGCAACACCAATCCTTTTACTGGTACTACAGGCCACCGTGCAAAAGACTATTCTTCAGATGCACTCAACTACGGTAAAGGACATACGATTCATCAAGGAACAAGGGGTGGACAGTACTATTATAATAGCAATGGGAATAAGATCTATGTCCCAAAACGCAATCTATGGTAATAAAAGAGCATTAAGAGAATCTTAATAATAGATATAGACACAGTGAGCAATAAAGTGTTAATCATATCAGGTGTAAACGAACTCGTCAGGATAAAACCTGAACGAGTCGTTTATGTGGAGTCAGATGGGAACTACTCTACTATGGTACTACATGATAAAACCGAACAGGTGTTTACCATGAACTTAGCTCACTGTCAGCTCTTGATGGAAGAGCAGTTAGGCAAGGAGGCTATGACCTTTATTCGTCTTGGTAAGCAACTAATCGTAAATCGTGCTTACATCTTCAAAATCAATGTGAATAAGCAACAATTAATCATGTCTAACACAGAAGTAAACAATGCCTTTACACTACAGGCTTCTAAAGAGGCTCTGAAACAGTTGAAGGCATTGATAGAATCAGAGAAGGGTAAGCTATGAATAATGATGAACTACAAATACTGGGTACTGAGGAACCTAGAAAAAAGAATAAGGTGTTAATTGCCGTTATAGCATTTGTTGCTCTAGTGGCTATTGGTGGAATATACTATGCATCATCATCTAAACAGCCCGAAAGGATAAAGACTGGTAAAAAGATAGGTGAATCAACTATTGTACCAGAACTGCAATGGGCTGTGGACTCTCTGCTGAATGCCCAAATGACGGAGATAGGAAATTGTTTGCAAGGTCAAGCAATAGTGATGGAGGTGCAAACAGGTGAAATCTTGGCTATGGTAGGTCTGGAACGTAATTATGAAGGTAAGTTCCAACCTTGCAAGAACTTTGCCTATCAGCAGGAACTGGGATCACTGATGCATACGGTCTCTCTATTGGCAATGTTAGAAAGCTGTAAGGTAAAACTTGATGAAGTTGTGGATGCAGGTAATGGACTCTATGAGGTTGGGAATGGCATGTGGATGAAAGACCATAACTGGCGAAGAGGTGGTTACGAAAAAATCACATTACACAGAGCCTTGGAAGTTAGTTCCAACATTGGCATAGGTAAGGCTGCAGATAAGGCGTTTGGCAACAACCAGCAACAATTCTTTGACCTTTTGGAAAAAATGAATTTTGGACAACCTGACAATATAGAAGGAATAGATGGGATGAATCCTATAAGCTACAGCTCACCTAAAGACAGAGAATGGGCTAATTGGAAACTATGGTGGAGTACTATCGGCTATGAACGGAAGATAGCCCCAATACAGATGCTGACCTTCTACAATGCTATTGCTAATAATGGTAAGATGGTGAAGCCTACACTAAAGACAGGTGAGATAGAAATCATTAATTCTCAGATTGCCAGTCAGACAAATATTGATAGCATGCAGGTAGTACTAGAAAATGTGGTTAGTCAAGGATTAGGACGAAAGGCGGGGACTCCTATATTAAGAGTAGCAGGAAAGACAGGTACATCACAAGTAAATGAATATGATTATTACAATGAAGTTGGCACACCTTTAGCTGAATACCAACTAGCTTTCTGTGGCTACTTCCCTGCTGAAGCACCGAAATATAGTATCATTGTCAGCATGAACAAATTGGGACTGCCTGCAAGTGGTGGTGGAATGGCTGGTGTTGTGTTTAGTGAGATAGTGGAGTGGATGATATGCCATGAAATGCCCACAGTTTTGGTAGTTGATGAAGAGAAAAACGATACCACAAAGCTAACTGAAGAAATGATACAGTAAGATTATGACGGCTAGATTACTCTATATCATATATGCAATCCTGATACTATGTGGCTGCAAGCAAACGGAACAAGCAAACTGCACTTGTCTTCCAACTATCTTTTTGCAACCTTATGACAACTATACTCAGAAGGAAGCAAAGCAACTGAGCAAGGTGTTGGAAAAGAAGTTCTTGGAGCTATACGGTGTGGAGTTTGAGTTTGAAGTCCTACCCAACAAGAAGCTGTCGGCTGACTTGATGAACGATAGTAAGTCACGATTCAGGGCTGATAAGATTATCAACTCGCTAAAGGATGGTGCTGGCGATCACAAAATCATCATCGCTCTGACGCATAAAGACGTATCAGTACCTTACAAAGGTAAAGCTGATTGGGGCGTTTTAGGATTGAGCATACATGGCACATACACCTGTGTCGTTTCTGACTATAGGTTAAAGCACAAGAAACGTGATTATTGGAAGGTAGTAACGCACGAGTTTACTCATACTGCTTGCCGATATAGCCATTGTCCAAAAGACAACCCTTTGTGCATTATGAAAGATGCTAAAGGTAAGGCAGATTTCTCTAATAAAGAGGACTTTTGCGAGACTTGTAAGAAGAACATCATCATATAAGAAAAAACTATCGAGGATCAAGGGACTCTGATCCGCTTTGGAGGACTTGATCCGAAGAATCGGTGGGACAGGTGTCCCTGTGTCACCTTAAAAATTATGATAGTCAAACATTATGTTTTATAAGCATAACGTTTTTCTAGAGAATATATTGTATCCCCAATTCATTTTTTCTAATTTCCTATAGTTGAAGCTTTTGTCAACATTTAAGAAGGAAATAGTCAGTTCGTGCTGGACGAACAAAGAAAATCCAAGTCACTGGTTCTCAGTAGCTTGGATTTTATGTCAAAAATTTGACGTCTTTTTGTGTGATATCCGTACTTAGTTTTCTGGATTGCCTTGATAGTGGTAGGGTTCCACAAAAATGTCGTTCAGTTCTTCGGCTGGTAATTCTACTTCGTTAAGTTTCTTGCCATAGTCACCACGAGCAGCACCATTGGACAGTACCAGTTCCTCGTAGTGCAGCGTAGAGAACACTGTCTGAAATGCGCCAATGCCAATACGACAGCCCTGCGGATACATGCTGTTAAAGAGGTAAACGGTCTTGAAGCCCGGATGGCTGTATACTTCCAGCGCATTGTATTTGAGGAAAGCCTTGAACACTTCCCTTTTAGTTTTTGCGGTATCTGCTGCTGAGAAGGAGCGCGAGATGTTGTTGATGAACTCGTCAATCTCGTCGGCCTTGATACTGTCGTTCTCCTGCAAGCACTCATGGACGTTGTCAACAGTCTCTACGAGCATGATATCCCTTGAGGGTACTGTAATCAGCGCAAAGATGTACAAGGCGAAGAGTACAATGCCAACAATTACCAATCTGCCAAGACAACTGTTAAAGAACTCTTGTGTAAGACTTTTCTTCTTGTATTTGTCACTATTAATCTGATCCATAATCTATAGGGTTAGTATTTAAAGTTTGGAATTATTGTGAATCAGGTTCATAAACTCCTGACGGGTTTTTGCTTGGTTGAAGGCACCACTGAAGTCGCTAGTAGTGGTGATACTGTTTTGTTTCTCTACACCACGCATCTGCATACACATGTGACGTGCCTCGACGACGACCATCACGCCCAGTGGATGGAGGGTCTGTTCGATACACTCCTTGATTTGCAGCGTCATGCGCTCCTGCACTTGCAGACGATGACTGTAGATGTCGACTACACGGGCTATCTTCGACAGTCCTGTAATGTAGCCGTTGGGTATATAGGCCACATGCACCTTGCCGTAGAAGGGCAACATGTGGTGTTCGCAGAGGGAGAAAAAGTCGATGTCCTTGACGATGACCATCTGCGAATAGTCTTCCTTGAAGAGGGCGTCGCGCAACACCTGATGGGCGTCCATCTCGTAGCCGCGTGTCAATACTTGCATGGCCTTAGCCACACGCATAGGTGTCTTTAGGAGACCTTCGCGACTGGGGTCTTCGCCCAACAGCGTCAGTATCTCCTTGTAGTGCTCGGCCAACTCGTCGAGGCCCTCTCTGAATATTTCGTTCTCTGGATACACTTCTTTAACTCCTTTAACTCCCTTAACTCCTTTAACTCCTTTAACTCCTTAATATGCAACCGTAATCTTGCCCTTCACGATGGTTGCCTGGTCAAAGCCAAGGTCGCGCAGACTGACCAGCATCTGGTGAGCCTCCTCGTAGGTGCGGTAGTTGCCAACACGGCAAATCCAACGTGGTGAATAGAAATGTACGTACACGGGTACGTTAGGATAATAACTCTTGATGGCGTTGCGCGTCTGTTCTGCTTGTTGGCGGTCCTTGCGCGAATTGCCACCTGCAAAGGCCTGCACACGATAGCCCGTAATCTTATGACCGTTGCGAATCATCTTCGGCACGGTGTCTGGGATAACAGTGGTGCTGGTAGTGTTCGTAGGGCTAGATGGACTGCTCGGAGCAGTTTTACTAGGGGTACTGGGCGTAGCGGGTTTGGGCGTAGTGGGTGTTGTGGTCGCAGTTGTGCTGCTACTCTTTGTCGTCAGCATGGCGCTATTGACCAGCTTGTCAATGGAGTCACTCTGGTGAATAGTTACCGAACCCTGTCCTGCTACTGTTTTCTGCAGGCGCTGGGTAAAAGTCTGTGCACCGGCACCCATGGGGATGCCGATACACAGTACTAATATCTGGATGAAATGTTTCATTTACTTCTTCCAAGCGTCGATGATGCCCTTGAAGTCTGCGCACTTCAGTGAAGCACCGCCGATGAGACCACCGTCGATGTCAACCTTGGTGAACAGCTCAGGAGCGTTAGAAGCCTTGCAAGAACCACCATACAGGATGCTGGTGTCCTCAGCAACAGCCTGACCATACTTCTCAGCAACGATAGAACGGATGTAAGCATGGATTTCCTCAGCCTGCTCAGCGGTAGCAGTCTTACCAGTACCGATGGCCCAGATGGGCTCGTAGGCGATGATGATCTTGCGGAAATCCTCCTCAGAGAGGTTGAAGACAGAACCCTCGAGCTCAGCTTTTACGACCTCGTTCTGCTTGTTAGCCTCACGCTCAGCGAGTGACTCACCGATGCAGAAGATTACCTTCAGACCGTTCTTCAGAGCCAGCAGCACCTTCTCCTTCAGAATCTCTGGAGTCTCCTTATAGTACTCACGACGCTCTGAGTGACCCAGAATAACGTACTGAGCACCAGTGCTCTTTACCATCTCAGCGCTTACCTCACCAGTGAAAGCACCCTTCTCCTTGTCTGCGCAGTTCTCAGCACCCAGACCAATGATGTCCTGATTCAGCTCCTTGGCAACAGACGCCAGGTGGATGAATGGTGTGCAGATGACAACGTCACAGTTGGGTTTGTCGGCTGCGAGAGCCTCATTCAGTTCCTTGGCCAGAGCCACTCCCTCTTGCAGGTTCAGGTTCATCTTCCAGTTGCCTGCTACGATTTTCTTTCTCATTTTCTGTTTTTTGTTTAAAAAGTTGATATATCTTGTTAGATTGTTCTTTTCTCTTCAGCCACTTCGTCCATGCCCACAGGCGGTCGGCAATGGTCAGCAGCAACAGTGGCAACAGGTACCACAGCACAACGACGAGTATCTTCTGTGCCATCGTTTCCTTGTCTATCTTGCCCATCTCCAGCTTCTCCAGGCGGTCTGTCATCTCATATTCGTCGGGCAGAATATTGTGGCTCCACTTGCGAATGATGACGCCGTCCTTCAGCAACAGCATGCCTGGATTGCTACGGATAACGGTTTTCAGTACAATTTCGTCGGTCTGGCAGAACGGATATTCCGCACCCGTCATGTCGCGCCAACGCTCGATACCCTTTTTGCCGCTGGCCGTCAGCGCATAGAACGGGTAGTCATTGTCTTCAGCATACTCGTACATTTGGTTGATGAGGTCCAGTTGACTGTCGTCGGCCTGTTCCACATGGGGTGCTACGAGCAGGAAAAGGTATCCCTTCTGGTTGAGCAGCGAGTCGGTAATATCCTCGCCGTCTTCCACGCGCTGGATGAAGAACTCTGTGTAGGGCGACTCCTCACCGTTCATCATCTGTTGCCAGCCCGCCCTGAGGTCTGTGCTGATGTGATAGGGGCGGAAGTCCAGATAGGGCAAGTCATAGAGCGACCATCCTGAGACAGCGATGATGAAGAGGACTGAATAGTTGGTGGCTATCCACTGGCTCGACCTGGAGATGAAGCGCACAATGTCGTGGGGCCATTTCCACACGATGAGGGCCATTGCCAGCAGCACGATGTTCTTGACAAATGTCTGCCAGTTGGTGAGCACGATGGCATCGCCAAAGCAACCGCAGTCACTTACGGGGTCGGCCAGCGCCACCCACAGCGTCAAAGGTGTCACCACGAGCATCAGCAGCAGCGTCAGCGTCTTCGAAATGGTCTTGCGGATACCAAAGAACAGACAGATTCCCAGGAAGAATTCCAGGGCCGACAGCAGTACCGATGCCGCCAGCGTTGCAAAGTCGGGCGCCAGCGCCTGCAGGTGCAGAGCGGTCAGGTAGTCCTGCAGCTTATACTGCGTGCCCAGCGGGTCGACAGCCTTGACGAATCCTGAGAACACCAGGACCACCGCCAACACCATTCGCGCAATATTTACTACTACCTTCCTCACCTTTTACCTTAACTTCTTTAACTGCTCTGACTCCTTTAACTTCTCAACTTTATCGCTCCGAATACCGCGTAGTTGATAATGTCCATGTAGTTCGCGTCGATGCCCTCGCTGACCAGCGTCTCGCCCCCCAGATTCTCAATCTCCTTGATGCGTTCTATCTTGGTCAATATAAAATCGGTATACGAGCTGACCCGCATGCCTCGCCACGCCTCGTCATAGTCGTGGTTCTTGCGCTTCATCAGCTCCAGCGCCTCCTGGGCATATTTGTCGTATAGCACCATAGCAGCGTCGTTGTCCATGTCGACGGTGTCGCTGAAACCGTGGTAAAGTTGTATCAGTCCCACAATACCATAATTAATCAGGGCAATGAACTCTGGACGAATACCCTCGCCCACCAGCGACTCTTTCTTGATTTCCAGCGAACGGATACGCTTGGCTTTGATGAACAACTTGTCGGTCAACGACTGTGGACGCAGGATGCGCCA
>JAEEGJ010009202.1_pt1 | contig 26651 bp, 25 predicted proteins | sample 8958761 | NCBI WGS metagenome assembly JAEEGJ01 (sample SAMN16246546, study PRJNA631951) | gut metagenome | biome: gut microbiome; feature: rumen; material: RS-attached | host: Bos | place: Iran: Karaj | collected 2018-10 | reverse complement strand
GTCTCCAGGAAAAGCTTCTTGGCTATATCGTTAACCGGCATCGCGTCCTTCTCCCACAGGACCATCAAGGCCAGATACTGTGGATAGGTGAGCCCATACTCCGACAGCAGAGGATTGTAGACCTGAGTGAGAAGGCGTGAGGCGGTATACAGCCTGAAACAGAGCTGGTTATCCAGTTTAAGATTCTCTTCCATTCACTTTAAAGCATTCCCTGGATGTCCTTTTCGATATCATCGGGCGTCGTGGTGGGAGCGTAACGCTTGATCACCGTCCCGTCGCGGTTGATGAGGAATTTGGTGAAATTCCAGAGTATGTCGCTGTCCTTCTCCACGCTTTTGCTCAGACCCTTGAGCAACTTCTTGGTGGCTTTTGCCTTCAAGCCCTTGTATTCCTCGGTGGGAGCCTGTGATTTCAGATACTCGAAAATAGGTTCGGCGTTGGCACCATTGACATCTGTCTTGGCCATAAGAGGGAAGGTGACACCATGGTTGAGGCGGCAGAACTCGGCGATTTCCTCATTTGAACCTGGCTCCTGGCCGGCGAACTGGTCACAAGGGAAGCCAACGATAACCATTCCCTGATCCTTATATTTCTGATAAAGAGCCTCTAGACCGTCGTACTGGGGAGTGAAGTCGCATTTTGAGGCAGTGTTGACCACCATCAGGATTTTCCCTTCAAACTGGGCGAAATCCACCTCCGCACCCTTGTTGCTAAGGGTTTTGAAATCGTAAATCTTTGCCATGACTTTGAGTATTAAAGCTGTTTTACAAGCCAGTTCTGAAGTCCGATCTTTCCGATGAGCTCAAGCTGCTGCTCGCTCCAATACATGTCTTCCTCCTCATCGAGAGCGTAATCCCTAAGGATGTCATAAGTCTTGAAGTCATCCGCGAGGGAAGTGGTGAGCTCCATGAGTACGGGAACCTCACGAACGGAGACCTCGAGGTCGGCTTTGATGTACTCCACGGGATCGTCGAAAGTAGGCATCGCGGGAGCGGCCTCCACCTTGGGAGATCCGCCAAGATCGATGATGCGGTCGATGAACTTGTTGACCCAACTCATCTCTTCCTCAGCGTGCTCGGCATATTTCTCCCCGAGTTTTGAATAGCCCTGAGCTGTGAAGATTTTGCTTTCAACTTTGTGCTGGAGTGACTGGGCGGCGAGGCCGGTCGCATAGGCCTGGAGGGCCTGGATTGATTTCTGCTTGTCCATGATAATTTGTATTTTTCAGTTAATTTATATCGTTCACGATGCAAATATAGGAATAAATATTTATATCGCAAGCGATATTTTAAAAAAGAATAAAAAAAGTTTAAAAAATATATATATAGGACAATAGTCCGGGCTTTTTGAGTAACTTCGCGCCCGATATGTTGAAGTTGTTTACGCAGGGAGGCACGGCAGGTGCCATTTTGATTCTGGCATTGGTGATCGCCTCTGGTCTATACCTTGGTCGTTTCAAGCTCAAAGGTATTTCATTGGGCACCACCTGGATCCTTTTTATGGGTATTCTTCTGGGCCATTTCGGATTGAGGGTCAATCCCACGATGCTGTCCTTTGTCAAGGATTTCGGTTTAATTCTTTTTGTTTTCGCTATCGGTCTCCAGGTTGGCCCTGGTTTCTTCCATTCATTCAAGAAGGATGGTCTTCCGATGAACCTCCTCGCTGTAGGATTGGTTGTTTTGGCGGTTGTGACAACTTACATCATCCATTTGATCTCCGGTGAGGATCTCGGCACAATGACAGGTATCATGTCAGCTGCTGTGACCAATACTCCTGGCTTGGGTGCCGCCCAACAGACTCTGGTTGATGCTACAATAGCTACTGGAGGTTCCCCTGAGAGGGCCGCTTCCGCTTCTGCCGGTATCGCCTCCGCTTATGCCGTGGCATATCCGCTCGGAGTTCTTGGCGCCATCGCGGTCGTTATAGCGAGCAAGGCGGCTTTCAAGATCGATCTCAAGAAGGAAAAAGAGAAGGCGGAGAAAGATAAGGATATCGAGGCTAACGCTTACCGTTTGGCTTGCAAGGTTGAGAATCCGGCGATATTCGGGAAGTCCATCCATGACATTGTCGGCAACGACAATAGCGACCATTTGGTCATCACGAGAATGATGCGGGATGACAAGGTCTTTTTCCCGGATCTCGACCTGCCTCTCAATGAAGGTGATAAACTTCTGATAGTCACTGATGTGCAGCATAAAGACAAGGCTGGGATCATTTTTGGTGAGGAGTTCCCTGTGGATATGGAACAGTGGGCTGACCCTGAGTCCAATCTCATCAACCGAAGGCTGTCCATCACCAAGTCCGCCATCACAGGCTACAGTCTCCGGAAACTTGACATCAGGCGGAAATATGGGGTCACCGTCACGAGGATTCTCCGCTCCGGAGTTCAGCTGCAAGCTGATCCTGACCTTATCCTGCAAGTGGGTGACAGTATCCAGGTGGTCGGTTCAGAGGAAGGTATCAAGCATCTGGCTAAGTTGGTCGGAAACCAACCGGAAACCCTCCAGAAGCCGAACTTGGTTCCCATATTCTTCGGAATCGCCATCGGTGTGCTGGTCGGTATGCTCCCGATCCGTTTCCCGTGGATGCCCCAGCCTCTGAAACTTGGTCTGGCCGGCGGACCACTTATTGTGGCGATCCTGCTTGGTCATTTCGGACCGCAGCTTAAGATCACGACATACACAGCCCTTAGCGCCAACTTGATGATACGTGAGATAGGAATATCTCTATTTATGGCCGCGGTGGGACTCGGGGCTGGTGAGACTTTCGTGGAAAGTCTTGTCAGTGGTGGATACATCTGGATTCTTTACGGATTGATCATCACCCTTGTCCCGATGGCGCTTATCGCCTTCATAGCCAGGGTGTTCCTTAAAATGGACTTCTTCAAGGTGTGCGGCCTTCTATCCGGAGGCACGACTGATCCGGCCCTGCTGTCTTTCTCTGAGCAGATGTTCGGAAGCGGCAGGATAGCTGTTAATTACGCCACTGTCTATCCACTCACCATGTTCCTTAGGGTCGTGGCGGCCCAAATACTTATTATGATAATGTTATAACAACCACGATATGAAAAGGTGTTTATCGGTTTTTGCTTTTGTCGCTGTCTTGGGACTCTTGGTCTCATGTGACAATAAATCAAAATCCTCATTTTCAAGGCAGGTGGCGGACTACGCCCTTGTGACAATTCCCGCCCCCAATCTTAATGGAATCACCGACAATGGTAAAGAGGTTCTGAACCTCTACCGTTTCGCCGCTGATGAGATTGACGCAATTTATTGGGATCAGTATTTCGGTGACAAGGATGCTTTGCTCGGGAGCCTCTCCGATCCTTTCCAGAAGACATTCGCTGAGATTAATTACGGCCCTTGGAACCGTGTGGATGGCAAGTCTTTCGTGGAAGGTTTCAATGACAGGCCTCTTGGAGCGGGTTTCTATCCCGCTGATATGACTGAGGAAGAGTTTATGGCCTTTGAGGACTCCACAAAGAACAGTCCATACACCCTTATCAGAAGGGGAGAGGACGGATCTTTGAAGACCGTTTGGTACCATGATGCCTACAAAGAGCATATTGACAAAATCGCCGCTTATCTCACAGCCGCTGCTGATATCACTATCAAGCCTAGCGTGAAGGAATACTTGCTCAGCAAAGCCAAGGCCCTTAAGACAGATGAATATTATGAGAGCGGCAAGGCGTGGCTCGCGATGGAAGACAGTAAGATGGATTTGGTCATAGGCCCTAACGAGACCGCCGACGACCAGCTCCATGGAATCAAGCGCTCCTATGAGGCTTTTGTCCTTCTCAAGAACTTGGATCGTACTGAGCAGCTGATGAAGTACGCCTCCAGAATGGAGGAGTTCCAGAGAATGCTCCCTGTCGAGGACGCTTACAAGAGTTTCCAGCCCGGATCCGGATCTGACATATTCTCATGCGACGCCATCTATTATGCCGGAAAGGCCAATGCCGGTATCAAGGTTATCGCGTTGAACCTTCCTTTTGACGCTGATATCCAGAAGGATCTGGGCACACGTACTATTCTTCTTGAGAATGTTATCCGTCAGAAGTTCAACTATGTCATCTCTCCTGCCGGCAACGTCCTTCTTGAGTCTGGGGATAGGGCCCACCTTTCCCAGGACGCTTTCTTCTGGAATATAGTCTTCCGCGAGGTTGCCCATGGCCTTGGCGTCAAGGAGACCGTGAATGGAAAGGGTACAGTTGAGGAGGCACTCGGAAACCATGCCCTTCCTTTCGAGGAGATGAAGGGCAATGTGGTCGGCATGTACCTCGTCTGCAAACTCCAGAACCATATCGCCATGGATCGTCTGTTCACGACTGAGGATGCGTTGACAACCTTCTTCACATCCCTCGCTCGTTCGGAACGTTTTGGTGAGGGCTCGGCTTTAGGCAGGGCAAACACGATGATATTCAATTATTTGAAGGAGAAGGGCTCTTTCGAGCGTCATCCTGACGGACGTTACAGCATCGACTATGGAAAGATGGAAGACGCTCTCGAGGACCTGGCCGCGTTGATTCTCAAGACCCAGGCCACCGGTGACGCTGAATTCGCCGCCTCTTTTGAGAATACATATTCCCATCTTGGTCCTGACTTTGAGGCTGACCAGAGGAACCTCAGCCTAGAGAAGGTTCCTATGGATATCCGATTCAAATTCAAAAAGTAGTTTTACTGGTATCACGTGCGGAAGAGTCTTTTTTTTGTTTGTCTGATTATCCTGATCTGCCATTGGTGAGCAAGACTCTGACTGTGAGGAATCTTGGGTACGAGGGACCTCGACCCGGAAAGCAAGTATGACATTTATCAGGGTCCGGGCAGGAAGAAAGTGGCCACTCTCACTGGTAAGGAGTTGGAAGAGAAAGGCTTTGTTGTCCATCTGGAAAAGCGGAAGGACGGTGAACTGTTTGAGATAACGAATGAATCATTATGAGGTTGTCCCGCTCTCTCACGATTCTCACGCTGGTGGTCTTGCTGCTGGCTTTGCTGGATTTGTGTTGCGGAGGCACGGGATTCGGTTTACCTGACAATGTGATATTCATGAAGTTGAGGTTGCCGAGGATGCTGACGGCCATTTTGGCTGGAGCTTCTTTGGCGCTGGCGGGACTTCAGATGCAGGGAATATTCCGGAATCCTCTGGCTGATCCTCATATTATGGGTGTCAGCGCTGGAGCGGGAACCGGAGCCGCTGTGGCGACCCTTCTTATAGGGACATCACTTCCCGCCGCTTTATCTGGCCTCACAGTTGTCTCCGCGGCCTTTGTCGGAGCCTTGATTACTTCAGCTTTGGTGATCATGGTCTCATCCAGGCTCCACAGTGCCGCCACCTTGCTGATCTTCGGGGTGATGCTCGGATTTGTTTTCAGCGCCATCACTTCGATTCTTGAATATTCGGCCAACGCCGAGAGTCTGAAGGTGTTCTACAGCTGGTCGGCGGGAAGCTTCGTGGGCAACGGATATGACGGGATAATCATTATCGCCATCGCCCTGCTTGCCGGCCTGATTCTGGCTTTGCTAAACCATCGCGGCCTTGATGTCGCTCTCTTCGGTGATGAATATGCCGCACTTGCCGGAGCGAATCCCTCTCGTATCAGAAATATCTCAATGATAGGGAGTTGCCTGATGGCTGGAGCCGTCACGGCTTTCTGTGGGCCTATAGGATTCGTCGGAATTGTCGCCCCGCACATCTCGAGAGCTCTTACAGGTTCCTCAGTCCATCTAAGGACTATTCCTGCCACACTGCTTGTAGGCGCTGGTTTGTCACTCGTGGCGGATATTTTTTCACAGGTGTTCCCGGTGCCACTTCCTGTCGGCAGCACTATGGCCATAATCGGCATTCCTATAATACTTTATATTCTGCTCCTGAAATGATCAAGGCCACTGACATAATTGTCGGCTATCCCTCTGGCAGAGCGGCAACCAAGCGAGCTGCGGCAAGCTCAACCTCCGTCTCGCTGCGCTCCGCGCCCTGTCCGGGTAAATGCTCGCCGGAGGTCGACTTGCCGCAGCGGGAGTCTACTTTGCCACAGGTTAACACAATCAGCTTCGTCGCAGGGCCGTTTAGCTTCAGCTTTGAGGATGGGGAGTGCGTGATGCTGAGGGGCAGGAACGGCAGCGGCAAAACCACCTTGATGAAGACCTTGGCCGGACTGTTGAAGCCTCTCTCAGGCTCATTCGAGACAGGAGGAGAAGCGGTCTTGGTCCCTACAAGGATTCCCAAAGTCAAAGGCTTCACCGTTGAGGAGTATATAAGGACAGGAATGCTCGCTGAGTTTGGAGCGTTCAAAAGACTGGACAAAAGATCCGAATCGGATATCGCTGAGGCTATCAGGATGATGGATCTTAACGCCTTGTCTACCAAGGATATATCCAAGATTAGCGACGGAGAGTTCCAGAAAGCCTGTATCGCCACCGCATTGCCCAAGAAGGCGAATGTCATAATGCTCGACGAGCCGACAGCTTTCCTTGATGTTGAAAACAGGATAATGGTACTCCAGACCCTTCAGCGCCTTGCCCATGAGACAGGCTCGACAGTCATATTCTCAACCCATGACGTCCATGACGGAGCCATTTATTCTGACACCGTTCTGGCGCTGTGATACCTATTTCTTCTTGAAAGCCAGATTGGCGGTCTGATAAAAGGCTTGCGCTTCCTGAAGGACATCCTCCCTTGGCTGGTCCATTAAAGCCTCATCGTAAACCCAACCATCGTGCTGGGTGACAGCGAATTGCTGGTAGCGACGGACAGGGGAAAGCACGGTAAGCACACCGTCGGAATAATACCCCAGATCTTGATATGTGGCCATGAACGTCCTCTCCTTGAAATCATCGGCGAGTACATCCCTTCCGTAGAACGGGGCGTCATACGAGAAGTGCAGCAAAGACAGCAACGTAGGTATGATGTCGATTTGCGAGCAGACTTTTTCCACATACCGAGGCTCAATAAAGCCAGGAGAATAAATGATCGCGGGAATATGGTAGCAGTCCATAGGCAGGGAAGTCTTGCCGGCGGACGAGGCACAATGGTCAGCCATTATGACGAAGACAGTCTCTGAGAACCAGGGCCTCTCTGAAGCGGTGGCAATGAACTGCCCGATGGCCCAGTCAGTATATTTGACCGCGGCATGGCGGCTCATCGGATTGCCGTCGTATTGGATCCGGCCTTCCGGATAGGTGTACGGACGGTGGTTGGAGATGGTCATGATCTGGGCGAAAAATGGCTCCCCAGCGGCCCAGGACGCGTCGAATCGCTTAATTGCCTCACGGTAGGAATCCTCATCTGAAGTGCCCCAAATGTTCGAGAACACTATCGCATCCTTGTCATAAGTCTTCTTGTCGACAATCTCATAGCCGCAGTTGCCGTAGAAAGCGCCCATATTATCGAAATAACTGTCGCCACCATAGATGAAACTGGTGTGATAACCATTTTGACGGAACACGTCCCCGGTAGAGAACAAGCCGGTATTGTCCGGGCGTTTGACCAGGCTCTCGCCTGATGATGGCGGGATGTTAAGGGTCACAGCCTCCAAGCCGCGGACAGTACGGTTGCCTGTAGCGTAAAGGTTATCAAAGACAAGGCTCTCTTCCAGCAACTTGTCCAGATATGGAGTGATCCCGTCTTTTGATCCGTAGCGGGTCAGGAAATCAGCGCTGAGGCTTTCCACAGTGATCAGTACGACATTCTTTTCAACGGGTGGAAGGCTATCTCTAACAGTCTGGATACCATCTTCGCTTTGTCCGCACATTTGTCGCTTCATCGCCTCAGCCTCAGACTGTGGGATCATCGCATAGAACTGCTCGTAGTCCAGTTCATTGGACGCGAATGCCTCCAGGAAATCCCAGCATCCGTTCTCCTGTATCTGGGTGGCGAAGAGATTATCCCCGCCGAAATGCCTGTAACCATAATGCAGCCAACCGTAGCTGATCACGCAAGATACCGCGAGTGCGGCCAGGGTCAGTCCCCAACGCTTCCAGCTGACCAAGCCGCTCTGATTGACATCCTTACCTCTTGTTATTAACCAGCAAATCCCGCCTGAAACCAAAAGCATGGCCAGGATTATCCAGAACATAGGATAAGACTCGAAGATGTTGCCGATGACCTCGTTGGTGTAGACCAAGTAGTCCACCGCGATGAAGTTGAACCTGACTCCGAACTCACTCCAGAACACGACTTCGCTGATAGCGATGGTGATGGCGCAGCAGGCGTAGAGCATCATCATTATCCATATTGCCGCGGTTCGCCAACCTTTCCTGACTTTAGGCATGAACATTTTGATTGTCAGGCAAATCCACAGGAATGCCAACACGGCGTTGACAATCCTGGGCATCGGTCCGCCATATTCGTCAGTGATGTCGTTGAAAAAGAGAATATATGCGGTCAGAAGCGTCATGCCGCCCCACAAGATCCATTTATACGGCTTGCGGTACTTGTCATCCGTCAGGAAGGTATAGAAAATAAAGGCAGGCACAAGGGCTATAGCAGTGAAAGCCAGGTCGTTAAGGAATCCAAGCCCGAATATCTTCAGCCAGTCGGCCCAGCCCCAGTCTACAACTGTGAGGGGGTGCAGGATCAGGACAATCCGGATCAAGAAACCCAGAATCAATGTGAAGCAAAGAAAACGGGGCGCGAAAAACGCGAACCAATCAGTGACTTTTTGTTTGTTCATCTCCAATCAGATTTTTCTTCCTTTCGGGACAATGACCCGCAATGCGGCAGGCGCTACTTCAACGGTAATATCCGTCCCTTTCATACAGGGATCCCCATCGTGGTGGGCCGGCCCTATCGAGGAACGGTGGATTGTGATTCTCTTTCCTCGCAGCATTACCGTTCGTCGGCTCTTATGAGCGAATCCGGTCAGCAAGCGGGCCGCCAGCATTGGAATCTCCCAGGTGCGGAAAGGCTTGACAATGGTGATATCCAAAGTTCCATCCGTGAGTGATGCCAGCGAGCAAATCCTGGCTTGGTTACCCCACTGGTTGGCGTTTCCGACCGTCACGAACACCGCTGGTGTGACCAGTGTCTGGCCGTCAATTCCAATTGTGTAGGTGTCAGGGGTGAAATGCCGCCAAATTTTCCATGCGAGGGAAATATAAGTCCAGAGTCCGCGCCTGTCGGCCTTGTCAAACTGCCAGGCAACCTCCGCGTCCAGGCCGACTCCCGTAGTGCAGAAGAAGGGCTTTCCGTCAAGGAGTCCGTAATCCATTGAGGCGGTAATGCCTTCCTCAAGTGTGCGCAGGGCATTCTCAGTCCTGCGGCTGATACCTAGATGAAGCGCCAATCCGTCCCCGCTGCCACAAGGAATAATACCCAGAGTCTTATCCGTACCGATAAGACCCTGGGCCACTTCACTTACCGTCCCGTCTCCACCTACCGCGACGACGATGTCAGCATCGGTCGTACGGGCAATCTCGGTGGCATGGCCGGGACGTTTGGTGAATACGGTCTCATACGCGAAGTTGTGTCGCGCGATAGCCTTTAAAATGGATCCCTTGTCTTTCCCGCCGGAAAGCGGGTTGACAACGAAGCAGATTTTTTTCACCTAAGTGACTGACAGGGAAATCAGTAGCTCTGGGCGATGGCGATAAAGTCGTCAGCCTTGAGGGCGGCGCCACCGATCAGGCCGCCGTCGATGTCCTTCTGGGCGAAGAGCTCCTTGGCGTTGGAGGGCTTGCAGCTTCCACCGTAGAGGATGGTGGTGTCCTCGGCCACGGTCTCGCCGAACTTTCCGCAAAGGACCTGGCGTATGCAAGCGTGGATCTCCTCAGCCTGCTCAGCGGTAGCGGTCTTGCCGGTGCCGATGGCCCAGACGGGCTCGTAGGCGACAACGATCTTGGCCATATCTTCGGCGGTGAAGTTGAACAGCACGTTCTCGATCTGGGTCTTCACGACCTCGAAGTGCTTGCCGGCCTCTCTCTCATCGAGGTTCTCACCGACACAGAGGATGACACCCAGGCCGGCGCCGAGGGCGAGCTTGACCTTCTCGACAAGCTTCTCGTCGGTCTCACCATAATACTGCCTCCTCTCGGAATGGCCGAGGATGGTCCACTGGCAACCGACAGAAGTCAGCATGCCGACCGAGACCTCACCAGTGTAAGCGCCCTTCTCGTGGTCAGCGCAGTTCTGGGCGGAAACCTCAACCTTGGAGCCCTTAACCGCCTCAGCGACAGCGCAGAGGTGTGTGAAAGGAGCGGCAACGATAAGGCCGACATTCTCGGGGGTCTCAACTGATTTGGCGGCGACAGCCTTGGCGAGCTCAATACCTTCCTGGAGATTGGTGTTCATCTTCCAGTTTCCGGCGACGATTTTCTTTCTCATTTCTGTATTCTTTAGATTGTTAATTTCTTTACAGTCTACAAATTTAACTTATTTTTACCTAAATTTGCGAGATTTAATAAGAAAACATATTCATACGATGAAGAATTTCGTTGAGGAACTGAGATGGAGAGGCATGATTCAGGACATCATGCCCGGGACTGAGGAGAAACTTATGGAAGGTCCGCAGGCCGCTTATGTCGGAATCGATCCGACAGCTGACTCCCTGCACATCGGCCATCTTGTCAGCATAATGATATTGAGGCATTTCCAGCAGTGCGGTCATAAGCCTATCGCCTTGATCGGCGGAGCCACCGGCATGATTGGCGACCCTTCGATGAAGTCCCAGGAGCGCAAGCTTCTCGATGAGGAGACCCTCCTTCACAATATCGAGGGTATCCGCGCCCAGCTCTCCAAGATTCTCGACTTCGATTCCGATGCTCCCAACAAGGCGGAGCTTGTCAACAACTATGACTGGATGAAGGGATATTCCTTCCTTAATTTCATCCGCGATATCGGTAAGCATATCACTGTCAACTACATGATGGCGAAGGATTCCGTAAAGAAGCGTCTTTCCGACGAGTCCCGTGAGGGAATGTCTTTCACTGAGTTCAGCTACCAGCTTCTTCAGGGATATGATTATCTCTGGTTATATGAGCATAAAGGCTGCCGCCTCCAGCTTGGCGGAAGCGATCAGTGGGGCAATATCACCACCGGAACCGAGCTGATCCGCAGGATCCTCGGCAAGACCGACGCTTTCGCCTTGACATGCCCTCTCGTGAAGAAGGCTGACGGCACCAAGTTCGGTAAGACTGAGAAAGGCAACATCTGGCTCGATCCCGAGAAGACCTCCCCTTACGAGTTCTACCAGTTCTGGCTCAATGTGAGTGACGAGGATGCTGAGAGGTATATCAAGATATTCACTATGCTTCCCAAGGAGACCATTGACGCCGCCATTACTGAGCATAGGGCGGATCCTGGCCGCAGGACCCTCCAGCAGCTCCTTGCCAAGGAGATCACAACCATGATCCATGGCGCCGATGAATATGACAACGCTGTCTCCGCCTCCAAGATGCTGTTCGGCAACTCGACTTCCGAGGAGCTTCGCAAGCTTGACGAGAAGACCTTCTTGGCCGTTTTCGCCGGAGTTCCCACCTTCGATGTGCCCAGGACAGAGTTGCCTTGCAATATCCTCGATTTCCTCGCTGTCAAGACCCAGGTCTTCCCATCCAAGGGTGAGGCCAGGAAGATGACTGTCGGTAACGGAGTGTCTATCAACAAGGATAAGGTCACTGACATCGAGTATCAGATATCGGAGAATGACATTGTGGACGGGAAGTATATCCTCGCCCAGAAAGGAAAGAAGAACTATTTCATTATCAATATTATCTAGTTATGGAGAAACAGGCCACAACCAGACAGCTCAAGGTCGCCCGCGAGATCCAGAAGGACCTCGCCGAGATCATCAGGAGCAAGGGCATGGCCTTCTTCGGAGGAGCCATGGTCACGGTGAGTGAGGTCAGGGTCAGCCCGGATCTTTCTGTCGCCAAGACGTATGTCAGCATATTCCCCTCAGCGAAGCAGGAGGAGGTGATGAAGATTTTGAATGACAATATGCGTGAGCTTCGTGGCGCCCTCGGCCGCCAGGTCGGTAGGCAGCTAAGGATAGTTCCCGAGATAGTGTTCTATCTTGACACCTCGCTCGATTACGCTGAGCACATCGAGGAACTGCTGAAGAAATAGAGTTTACCTTAAAATGCAGACGGTGACCCCCGTCTGTATTTTTTTATCCCCGCACCAAAGCCAATAGCGGTCTTTCTCGGCTTTCGCGACCTCGAACCGACCCTTGATGGATTTCGTGCCGCCTGCGGTGGTCCATGTGATAGTGGCGTCTATTTTCTGGCCGATCGATGATGGGATGGAAGAACAATTGACAATGTAATAGTTCTTCATCTGGTCATCGGAGACCCGGAATTCCCTTGTTGTAGGATTGTATCCAAGTTGCCAGGTCAGGGGATCATAGGTGTGGATCACGCTCCCGGCGACCTTCAATTGCACCTGTGACCCGGCAATGAACGAGCTGTCCGGCTCAAGATTACGGTTGCAGGAGGCCAGGCTCAGCAGCGAAGTGATAATCATGAATATCCTTAACCAGGTTCTCATCATTGGATAGTTATTTCTTTAGCCAGTATATCGGTCGAGCCGTCGGAATTATAGACCACGGCCTTGAGAGTCCCGGATTTGACCGGGTGGAAGTACCCGCTGCCGTCAGTTTGGACAGACACTCCATCGTAGCTCCAGCTGATCTTCCTGCCGATAGCATTGAAAACCCTGAGCGGGAGACCGACACCTGCGGGGAACCGTCCGCCGATCCTGTAACCGGACAGATAATCAAGATAGATGTAGGGCTTACCACCGGATTGCTCCGCCTTAGTCAGGAAATCTCCTGTGACGGTTTCTCCGGTCACACCGCCCCTGGTGAATGTCACATTGACTGTGTAAGCCGTAGTGGGGGAGAGCCCTTCCAATGTGAGGGCAAACTTGCCTTTCTCATAAGGAGTGACGGTCTCAGTCTTCATGCTCCCGGAAGTCTTGCCCCAGGTGACGGTGGCTTCTCCGTCAAACCCCGACACGTCAGCCTCCCAGGTCAAAATGGCGGCATCCTGGTACACTTCGGCCTTGAGATCGATCGCCTTTGGTACTACATCAGCGCTGTTGTACACGACGAAGGTGACTTTGTCGCCCGACCTGGTGACGTTGGATATGGCGAAAGGAGATTCAGTGCCGTCGTTGAACTTGAAAGCGGGGGATGAGAAAGCCGAGAATGAATTGATGGTCCTGAACGGGAAGAAGGCCTGCCTGACCTCTAGGGCGTCGGAAGATGTCTCCATCATGTCAGCGCACTCGAAATCAGGGTTGCAGTTGACCTCATTCGATTCCCAGCGATATAAAGCCGTCACCTCTCTTTCCGCATCGTCAGACCATCCGGCCATGTGCTTGCTCATGTCCACATGGTAAATCGCCAGACCGCTCCCGCCGATATATGCGTCCCAGCCTTTCTGTGCCCTGCATTCGAAGAGGAAGAAATCATCTTTTTCCTTGGGGTTCTCCAGGATAAGGTATCGGCCGTTCTCGGTGATCGGTTCCAAGGTATATTTACCGAGCGCCATCTTCTCCGGCTTGCCTATTCCCAGAATCTCCCTGTCAATGGCGTTGTAAGCTGGAGGAGTCTTTCCATTATCGTTGAAATTGCCGCTATCCATAAGTGCGGTAGAAGCCCAAAGACTATTAGATACCCCTCCGCTTCCTTCCTCATCTGTGTCATAATAGTCTTCGAGTCCAAGAGTGTGGCTGTACTCGTGACAGAACGTGCCAATCGAGCAAAGCCCCCACACAAGTTGCCCGTGGCTATTCTGGCTTTGAACGGTCAACTCTGTCGACAGCGCATATGAATAGACCCTTTTCCCGTCGAGAGAAAGGTTGGGGACGGTCCATTGGTGAGGCCACATGCAGTCAGAGTCAGCACCTTCCGCCTCGCTCTTGCCGGCGACAATCACGAAAACGTTGTCCACAATGCCGTCGCCATCATCGTCGAACTGGGAAAAATCCACAAAGGGATCAGACAGCAGGCAGGCGTCCCTTACAAGTTCCCTCGGGTTTATATCTTGCCCGGCTTTGTCATCCTCATTTTTCCCGTAATAGTCGTGATTCTTCGGCAAAGTGACTATCGGGCCAATGGTGAAATTGAATTCGTAACTACCGTTGAACTGGTCGTTGAAATAGTCCAGGACGCTTTTTGAGCCTGGTTTGGTGATAAGGTCGACTATATCTTGCCGGCGGGATTCACCACCGATGAAGCTGATGTCCTGGAACTGGGCAAGAATGACAACGCAATGCTTTTTCACAGGAGAATCCGCCCTTGTCGCTGGTTTGAAACGGATTGACTCCTTACGTTCCCTTCGTATCCCGGAGGTCTTGTCCCTAAGCGTGTTCCATGGAATTCTACGGCTATCTCTTAAAATGGAGTCAGGAGCTTTCTCTCCCGGTTTGAAACCGCTGCTTACCCTGCCGCCGTCAGCCTTGAAAGTCGCCAGACGGTAGAAGCCGTCGTCGCATTTGATCACCGCACAGCCATCCTCCGTGGTAAGGACCTTGCGAAACTCATCACCCTTCAGTCTCGCCATAAAAGACGAGCCGTCGGGTTGGAACATCAGGAAAGTACCCTTCCTTGGTGCTGATGCCCAGGAACTTACGCAAAGGAAGCAAATGAAAAGTATTGAGTATAAGTAACGCTTCATCAAAGAAAAGCGGCCGCCTGGATGGTGGCCGCTCGCAATTGTTTGTTGCGGAATTACTTCTTGGCTTCAGTGACGGAAACTTTCCTGAACTCCTTGAGGTCCTTCATGAGGTCAAGGGCAGCCTTGCGGGCGCGGGCGCCAGCGGCCTTGTTTCCCTTCTCAACCTGAGCGTCGGCGTTCACAACGAAAGCCTCGATCTCTGCTTTGATTTGTGCGACAAGATTCTTCATTTCTTTAAAATTATTTAGTGAATAGTTGATATATAACGCTTTGTGTTGTATTCCATCATTACTTCATGCGCCTTGCAATATATGTAAAAAAACGGAATAAACAAATAAAAATCGCCAAAATATGGCTATTTCCGGGTATTGAGGAAGTTCATGGCCCTGTCCGGACCGATTGTGGAATAATTCTTTATTCCCTCAATCACCTTGTCGCAAATCTCAGGTATAGCGGTTTTCTGCTCATCGGTGAAGGGCCCTAAGACATAGTCGACCTGACTGCCTTGGGCGAAGTCATTCCCTACACCGATCCTGATTCTGGTCCACTGCGTGCTGTCCAGGCGGAATTCAATATCTCTCAATCCGTTATGCCCACCATTGCTTCCATTTTTCCTCATGCGGATCGTGCCGAAAGGCAAGTTGATGTCGTCGCAGACGACCACCAGGTTCTCAATAGGAAGCTTTAGCTTGTCCATCCAGTACCTGACAGCGTTACCGCTGAGGTTCATATAAGTGGATGGCTTGAGAAGATAGAATTTCCTGCCCTTGAAAGACACCTCGGCGACATCGCCGTAACGCTGGGTGGAAAAAGAAGCATTGGATGCCTCGGACCAGGCATCCAATACCATAAAACCAATGTTATGTCTGGTTGAAGCGTACTCCGCGCCTATGTTTCCGAGACCGGCGACAAGGTAGTTCATACCAGAATCAACTTCAGGCCGCTTTTTACTCAGCAGCGCCCTCAGCACCTTCAGCATCACCAGATACCTGAGCGGACATGTTGCGGGTAGCCTTGACGGTGCAGATGATGGTGTCCTTAGGGGAGACCACGCTGACACCCTCGAGCTTGATGTCACCGGCGACAATACGCTTCTCGATGTCGAGAGGGGTCACGTCGATGTTGATATTGTCAGGAAGATCCTTCATCAGGGCGCTGATCTTGACGAACCTGGAGACGAGGACGAATTTTCCTCCCTTCTGGACTCCCACAGGGTGGCCGCTGACAGTGATAGGAACTTTGATGGCGATAGGCTTGTCCTCAGAGACGGCGAGGAAATCGACATGGAGGCAGTTGTCCTTGACAGGATGGAACTGAAGCTCATGGACGACAGCCTCATAGGCCTTACCGTTGTCGAGCTTGATGTCGATGATAAAGGAAGCGGGGGTGTTGGTGATACCCTGGAGGTCCTTGTCGTTGACAGTGAAGAGGACATTCTCCATTCCCTGACCATAAAGGTTGCAAGGGACAAGACCCTGCTTGCGGATCGCTTTGATGACGGCTTTGTTGCCGACCTCACGGACTTTGCCGTTGATTTCGAAATGTTTCATTGTACTTTGTTTAAAATGTGTTACTCAACCCCGGGCGGGCCGGGGCCCCATTGCACCAAAAACGCCAGCGCGTTTTTAAGCGGCGGCAAAGATAGGAATTAATTATTTATCGCGCAATTATTTTACTAGTCCGACAGCCTTGTTCCAAGGTTCATTTAAATAATATGAATCCAGGAGTGGTGTGCCGGCGACTGGAAGGTACATGCTCAGGCCTGAATAAGTCTTGATGTCAAAACTGCTGATAAATGAAGGGGTAGCTGCCCTGAACACTATACAATCGCTTATCGCATGAGACAATCTTGCCATATCCGCTTCAGAGACTCCGCTTTGCGCGAATATGTCTTCCAGGTCATAGAAATAGTGCCTGTTCTGCCTGAAATACCCCTGGATCTGTCTGGCTGGAGCGTGCGCGAGGCTATCTGAATATGTTGAGATAAGATCCTTGCAAACCTCGGCCAGATTGTCAAGCCCATCAGTCCTGAGGAGAGTCACAGTAGCGGAGCGATAGTCTCCGGACTGTGTGTTGTACCTATCGAAAGAGTCTTTGAATAGTCCCTGTAGATCGGATGTGGGACCTTTAATAAGAAAGTCCGCGATTTTGGTATAATCATACATGCCGGCCGAGAGGACTTCGGCAGGTGATATGCCCAGGAAGTCGGCTTTGTCCTTCAAGGCGTACGCTACCTCGATCCCGCCGCTGAAACACATGTCAAACAGCAGGAAGTCCAGATGGAAGGGGATGCCATCAACAAACTCCGCGACAGTCATCTCGACGTCCCCGGACGACATCTTGTCCTGGCCTATGCTGCGCACCATCCCGGCATAAGGGTCATCACGCTCCATGATGTCCGTAGGGATCTCGTAAGCGATTGATCTTCTGGACATTTTCCGCCCATCGGACCTGTGGCTGCTCTCGAAACTTGAGGGACTGTTGTAATACCCCGGAGGAAGCCATCCGGAGCCGTGGGAGGAGTACTCCAAGGAATAACCTTTAGCTGGGAACAATGATTTTACCAGCGAAAGGACTTCCCGCATAGTGGCGCTGGAAGTCGCGACGGTCGAGGCGGGATATGTCTTGAGCGTGTCAGAGACGACGTTGCCCTCAGAGTCCTTATAAAGCCTTCTCAAATAGGAGGGGACATCCTTGTAGTTGGAATTGAGCGCTAATTTGGAGAACACTAGAAGCACATTCTCATGTCTTCCTCCTCCCGGGATAAGACCTGCGGGAAGTTCTTCTCCCATATTCCTGGAAAGGTCATAGTTAAGGGAATTGAAACCGCACTCGTAGAACAGGAGTACCCGCCGGGTCTCCTCAATGGGCTCACGGCCACCCCGGGGGTTATAGTTTATGCCTTCGTCAGCCGGATCGATCTTGAGGTCAGGGTCTTTCTCGCAGAAAGTGAATGCGAAAGAGGCCACCAAGATCATCACGGAGCGGGCTATGGTGTATAATAATCTTGTTTCGCGCATAGTCAAAGTCGTTATTGCCACAAACTGAGGCAAGAATCACAAAAATATAAAAAAATCCTGAATATCGCGTATCTTTACATCATGGTAACATTGGTTGACGAGTTCGCTGACATAAAGATAATGCGTTTCGAGGTTCCCGGATGGGATGGTTTGACTTCGCGTCAGAAGGCATATGCCTACCATCTGGCTGAGGCCGCGAAACTCGGCAGGGACATTACTTGGGATCAGTATTGCAAATGGAATCTCAAGATCAGGCACGTCGTGGAGGATATATTGGAAAAGTACGAAGGTGACAGGGAGTGCCGTGAATTCGCCGCTTTCCTTGTTTACGCCAAACGCCTTTTCTTCTCGAGCGGTTTTCATCATCATTACGCTGAGGACAAGTTTTTCCCGGATTGTCCGAAGGAATACTTCCGTTCTTTAATGGAAGCTTCGTGTGATGGAAATGTCTCGGATGAGTCGCTTGAGGTTATATATTCCCCGGACATATGCCCACGACGTAGGTCAGACTCGACTGAAGGTGATATTGTGGCGCTCTCCTCCGTCAATTTTTACGAGGGAGTCTCCAGGTCGGAGGTCGAGGATTATTACGCGTCGGTTGAGGATCTTGACGATTCCAGACCTATAGCCCATGGACTCAATACAAAGATTGTCAAGGAGAACGGAAAGGTCATCGAGAAGCCATGGCGCTCCGGCGGCTTATACGGAGCAGCTATAGAAAGGGTTGTCGAGGAGCTTTTAAAAGCTGCGGAACTAGCTGAGAATGAGACTCAAAAAGCAGCCATTGAATTGCTCGTCGAATATTACCGCACAGGAGATCTCAAGTTATGGGACGAGTTCAATGTGGCCTGGGTGGGGGAGACCGGCGGCACAGTGGATTTCATCAATGGTTTTATAGAGGATTATGACGATCCGCTAGGCCGGAAGGCAACCTGGGAGGGCTATGTCCATATAAAGGATCATGAGGCATCGATGAGGACTGAGATTTTAAGCTCCAACGCCCAGTGGTTCGAGGACCATTCTCCCGTGGATCCCAGGTTCAGGAAACCCCATGTCAAAGGGGTATCCGCGAAGGTCGTGACCGCTGTCGCGCTTGGCGGCGCGACTTATCCCACCACCCCGATTGGGATCAATCTTCCTAACGCCGAGTGGATCAGGAAAGAATACGGCTCAAAGTCAGTTACCATATCCAACATCACGAAAGCCTATGACAAGGCGGCACTTGAGGCTCCTAGGAGCGCGTTGGAAGAGTTCGCTTTCGACCAGGCTGAGATTGACGCCTACAAGAAATACGGCAGTCACGACGACGAGATCCATACCGACCTCCATGAATGCCTCGGCCATGGCTCCGGGCAACTTCTCCCAGGAGTTTCCCCTAATGCTCTCGGAGAGTATCAGAGCACTTTGGAGGAGGCCAGGGCGGATCTTTTCGGACTTTTTTATATAGCTGATCCTAAGCTTGTCGAGTTGGGCATAATGCCGGATGACGATGCCTGGAAACCTGCTTATTCCAGCTATATCAGAAATGGCTTGTTCACCCAGTTCTCGAGAATTGAGCTTGGGAAAAAGATCACTGAGGCTCACATGCGTAACCGGAAGCTGATCGCTCAATGGTGCTTTGAGAAAGGATCAGCGGACAATGTGATCGAGAAGAAGGTCAGGAACGGCAAGACATATTTCGTGGTCAATGACTTCCAGAAGCTCAGAGGACTTTTCGCATCCCTTTTGGCGGAGGTGCAGAGGATAAAATCTGAAGGGGACTATGAGGCCGGAAAGGCGCTTGTTGAGGGTTATGGGGTGGAGATTGACCCGGAACTTCACAGGGAAGTCCGCGAGCGGTATCAGGCTCTTGGGCTGAAACCTTACGGAGGCTTTGTCAATCCTGAGATTGTTCCTGTGGTTGAACATGGGGAAGTCGTTGATTATGAGATTGTTCCCGTTGCGGATTACCTCGCCCAGCAGCTTGAGTACGGAAAGAAATACAGAACCTTATAGCCATGGATCTGACACATAAGATACTCTCGGATTATTCTTACTATCTGAGAATCGAAAGGGCAATGTCCCCGAATACTGTCGAAGCCTATACCTCAGACATCGAGGCTTTTTTTGACCGGGTCGGAATCGAGCCGGCGCAAGTCTCCAGCAAGGATATTCTGGATTACCTCACCGCAAGTGACCGGCTTTCCAAAAGATCCCAGTCAAGGCTTCTCAGCTCTATGAGGTCCTTTTTCGACTGGCTTGTCCTTGAGGGTGACCGGAAGGATAACCCGTGTGACGCTGTTGATTCCCCTAAACTCGGCCGTTACCTTCCTGAGGTGCTGTCCGTGGAGGAGGTCTCTGCCATCATCGGCTCTGTCGATATTTCCACTTGGAACGGCAAAAGGGACAGGGCTATATTGGAAGTGCTTTATGGTTGCGGGTTGAGGGTCTCGGAGGCGGCAGGCCTGAAGATATCGCAACTATTTATGGATGAAGGGTTTGTTCGGATTGTCGGCAAGGGCAATAAGGAGCGTTTGGTGCCGATGGGGGAGATGGCGGTGGAAGCCATAAAAGATTATCTGGCCGCGCGTCCTGACCCCGCCGCTCCTCAATACGATGACATCTTGTTCCTCAATCGTTTCGGTAAGACAATCAGCAGGGTGACTTTATTCAATATGGTCAAGAGGCAGGCTATGGCCGCAGGGGTCGCGAAGGAGATATCCCCGCACACTTTCCGCCACAGTTTCGCCACCCACCTGATCGAGAACGGGGCGGATTTGAGAGTGGTGCAGGAGATGCTTGGACATGAAAGCATCCTGACCACGGAAATATACACGCATATCGATAGCTCGACCTGGCAGAGGTCGATTCTGGAGCATCATCCTAGAGGGTAGATTCTTCGCTTCGCTCAGAATGACAGCGATCAATCTGAGACGTTCTTCCGAGCGGCTTCTTCAGCCATCACTTTATTGTAGCAGTCGCGGCAGAGGGGTTCGTAGGCGTCTTTCTCGCCTAGAACCACCAGTTCCATGCTGTTGGAGAGCCTGTGGGAATGGTTCGCCAGGTTGCCGCAACGGACGCAGATCGCGTGGACTTTCCGGACTTCCTCGGCGACAGCCATCAGGTATGGCATGGGGCCGAATGGTTTCCCGAGATAATCGGTGTCAAGTCCCGCGATAATCACCCTTTTGCCTCTGTCGGCTAATTCCTGGGCGACATCCACAAGCGACATATCGTAGAACTGGGCCTCGTCGATACCGACCACCTGGACGTCGTCAGCGACGTTAAGCATCTCTTTTGGATCCTTGACGGCATGACACGGGATCTTATGGAAGTCGTGGGAGACGACGTCGTCCTCTGAATACCTTGTGTCGATAGTGGGTTTGAATATTTCGATCTTTAGGTTGGCGAATTTGGCCCTGCGGATCCTGCGGATGAGTTCCTCGGTCTTCCCGGAGAACATCGAGCCGCAGATGACTTCGATCTCTCCGGCTTTTTTTATGTTTTCTGAAAACATTTCGTTAGCTTTGTAAGGATTTCACTTGATTACAAAGATAGCAAAAGATAACGTATATGAGAATTATCGATGATAAAACATTTGACTCTCTTCTCGAGAGAATAGACGCCTTGAAGACCGAGCTTTCTCTTCTCGAAGAGCAGGTCAAAGCCTTGCCGGTCTCTGAGCCTGTCGAAGAACCAGTGGTTGATGCCGGACAGCCGCTCGAGGCAGACCTCCCGGCTGAGCCGGAACTCGTGGTTGCTGAGCCTGAACCTGTGGCTCCTGCTGTCATCCTGAGCGAAGCGAAGGATCTTCCTGAGTCTCAGGACCTTCCCGTCGATGAACCCGAAGAACCGATCGATATAGCTCCGGTGGATGATACTCCGATCGACATAACAATTTCGGACGTTGAAGATATGCCTGATGATGCCGTCCAGCCGCTTGAGTCCGGCCTTAACTTGAAGACTGCTCCGGCGGAAGCCTCTGAGCCGAGGAAGGCTATTCTTGATACCGCTAAGGCGGACACTGCTGTGATGGACATTATGGCGGAGAAGCAGGCGTGGAGGACGGATCGTCCGGGAATGCCGGTGAAGAATATCATCAGCGCTATCTCACTCAATGACAGGGTATTACTGATCAATGTCCTCTTTGGAGAGGATCCAATGCTCTTCCAGGAGACGATAGCCAAATTCAACTCCATGGGGAGCCTTTCAGAGGCTCTGGCTTTCATCGCCGAGAACCATCCGGATTGGGACATGAACTCCGAGCCGGTCTACCGCCTTATGATGGCTGTCCGGAGAAAGCTCAGCTAGCTTGAGGATGGCCGGAAAGCTATATATCGTACCCACTCCTGTCGGTAACCTTGAAGACATGACCTTTAGGGCTGTCCAGACCTTGAAGGATGTGGATGTCATCCTCGCCGAGGACACCAGGACCAGTTCGGTCTTGCTCAAAAAATATGATATTCACGGCAAATTATGGTCCCATCACAAGTTCAATGAGCACCAGACTGTCGCCTTGATCAAGGAAAGGATATTGGCAGGCCTTGATGTGGCCCTAATCAGTGACGCGGGGACTCCAGGAATATCTGATCCCGGCTTCCTTTTAGTTCGTACTTGTGCGGCGGAAGGTATTGAGGTCCAGACACTTCCTGGCGCCACAGCCTGTATCCCGGCGATTGTTTCCTCGGGCCTTCCTTGCGACCGGTTCTGTTTCGAGGGATTCCTGCCCGTAAAGAAGGGGAGGCAGACGCTTCTTAAGGCTCTCGCCAATGAGCCTCGGACCATGGTGTTTTATGAGTCTCCATACAGGCTTGTGAAGACTTTGGAGCAGTTCGCCGAGTATTTCGGCCTGGACCGGAAATGCTCTGTCGCTAGGGAGATTTCAAAGGTTCATGAGGAGCATCGGAGGGGGACTTTGGAAGAGGTCGCGGCATGGTACAGGGAACATGAGCCGAAGGGGGAGATCGTGGTTGTTGTGGCTGGTTGCGAGGAGGATAGGAAACGGTTGAAAAACAATGCTATAGAAGAATAAACTAAAGAATTACTTAAACCTTGATTCAGACATGGAAAACTCAAAGCGGGGCAGGCCTTCTGCCTCTTTCGTCGTGGGCTCAATTGCCCTTGTTTTTCTCATTATCGGCTACCAAGCCGCACTCTTCATCACTAAAGCTTCTGTCGCTCGGATAGTCGCCAATCACGACCATCCCGACACCGTCTACGTCTTTGTCGATTCTGTCAGTGCCAGAGTAGTGGCCGGCCAGCCGCTCGAGCCCGGCCGCGTCCATCCTCGCTTCGCTGCGGCTGAGTACGGCCTAAGCTCGACGGCTGCTCCGGCCGCTGCCAGTCTGGATGGCGAGACCCATGCCACCCTCGGCACTGTAAGAGGGGGGACCGGAGCGGAGCGTAGCGAAGCGAGCGGTGGGGCCGAGCGAAGCGAGGCGGTCGAGCCACCAGAGCTGGCGGCGGACGGTCGTTCGGCAGCTGATGGGTACGGTAAAACGGCGCAGGCTATTTGGCGGGCGAGGGCGCCGAGGAGGTATGAGTCGTTCAGATTTGATCCGAACACGGTCAGCGTCAATGACTTGATGCGGCTTGGTTTCAGTGGGAATCAGGCCCGGGCGATTGATAATTATCGCAAGAAAGGAGGGCGATTCCGGAGAAAGTCGGACTTCGCCAAATCTTATGTGGTCGAAGACTCTGTTTATCACCGGCTTGAGAAATATATCGATATCCCCAAAATAGACATTAACCAGGCGGATTCGGCGGCGTTTGAGACTCTTCCTGGGATAGGGAAGTTCTTCGCTTCCAAGATGGTAAGCTATCGGAAAGAGCTCCGGGGATATTCCTATCCGGAGCAACTGATGGACATCTGGCACTTCGACCAGGAGAAGTATGACGGCTTGAAGGATTTGATCACTGTCGGCCCCTCGGAACCATACCCCCTTTGGACCCTGCCGGAAAGCGAACTGGCGAAGCATCCGTACATAGGGAAGCGAGCCGCCCGCGGAATAATCATTTTCCGGGGAAATACTCCAAAAGAGGAGTGGACTGTCGAAAGAATACAAAAGGCCGGGATCCTAGACCCCGGCCTCGATGAAAAATTTTTACGTTGCAGAATTGCCTTGCCGCCTAATCCTTGACGTTCTTAAGGGCCTCTCGGATCTTGGCCTCGATCTCGTCGCATAGCTCGGGATTGTCCTTGAGGAGCTGTTTGACAGCCTCACGCCCCTGTGCGAGCTTCTGGTCGTTGTAGCTGAACCAGGAGCCGCTCTTGGCGATGATCCCGTACTCGACGCCAAGGTCTATGATCTCTCCGACCCGGGAGATTCCCTCTCCGAAAACGATGTCGAACTCTGCCTTCTTGAAAGGCGGGGCCATCTTGTTCTTGACGACCTTCACCCTGGTCCTGTTGCCAAGAGCCTCCTCACCATCCTTGAGCTGGGTGGTCCTGCGCACGTCGATACGCACGGAAGCGTAGAATTTCAGCGCGTTACCGCCAGTCGTAGTCTCCGGGTTCCCGAACATGATACCGATTTTCTCGCGCAATTGGTTGATGAAGATACAGCAGGTGTTCGTCTTGGAGATGTTTGCCGTGAGCTTCCTGAGGGCCTGGCTCATAAGCCTGGCCTGGAGTCCGACCTTGTTGTCGCCCATCTCGCCCTCGATCTCCGCCTTAGGAGTCAAGGCCGCGACGGAGTCGATAACGACAATGTCGATAGCTCCGGAACGGATAAGATTGTCGGCGATCTCAAGAGCCTGCTCGCCGTTGTCCGGCTGGGAAATGAGGAGAGTGTCCAAATTGACTCCCAGCGCTTTAGCGTAAGTCCTGTCAAAAGCGTGTTCCGCATCGATCATCGCTGCTATGCCCCCGGCCTTCTGGGCCTGTGCGATAGCGTGGATGGCGAGCGTGGTCTTTCCGCTCGATTCCGGACCATAGATCTCGACGATCCTGCCCCTAGGATAACCTCCGATCCCGAGAGCGTGGTCGAGCGCTACGGAACCACTCGGAATGACCTGTACGTCCCATTGTGGCTGCTCTCCCAACTTCATGATCGTCCCCTTCCCGTAATCTTTCTCAATCTTGTCGATCGTGGCCTGCAGCGCCTTGAGTTTGGCGGCGTTGATGTCTGCGGCCTGTACTTCTACCTCTTTTGCCATAATGTGAAGTTAATAAACTGTTAGTATTATCGGCGTCTTGAGATTCTTCGCTTCGCTCAGAATGACATGCAAGTCGCCTTCTTTACAAAGATATTAAAATAACCTCAAATCCGGCATTAAAACTGACATAATTTTTCATTAAATTTGTATTCTGAAATCTATGTCCCAAATGAGAGATATTTTACTTGGAAAAAACCCTGCTGAACTGAAGGAAGCCGCCCTTCAAGCCGGTCTCCCGGCTTATGCCGGCAAGCAGATCGCTGGCTGGCTTTATGACCGCAGGGTGAAATCTTTCGACGAGATGACCAATATCTCCAAGGTCGGGAGAGAAAGGCTTAAGGAAGAGTTCGACCTCGGAGTCGTTCCGCCTTCAGCCTGCCAGGTCTCTACGGACGGGACAAAGAAGTATCTTTTCCCAGCCGGAAAGTCTGATGCGGTCGAGGCTGTGATGATCCCGGACGACGACAGGAAGACTCTCTGCGTGTCCAGCCAGGCGGGCTGCCGGATGGGCTGCAAGTTCTGCATGACAGGCCGCCAGGGGTTCCACGGCAACCTGCCGGTCTCCATGATCCTCTCGCAGTTTATCGCCATTGAGGAGGCCCCCGACCTGACGAATGCCGTTTTCATGGGCATGGGGGAGCCTTTGGACAATTATGACAATGTCATGAAGGCCATCGAGGTCTTGACCTCTGACTGGGGATTCGGATGGAGCCCGAAGCGGATCACGTTGTCCACTATCGGGGTTCTCCCGAACCTTAAGAGATACCTTGACTCCACCAGGTGCCATGTCGCCGTGAGCCTGCACAATCCTTTCCCCGACGAGAGGGCGTCCATCATGCCGGTCCAGAAAGCCTGGCCGCTTTCGGACGTTGTCGGTCTTCTCCGTGAATATGATTTCACGGGGCAGAGGAGAGTCAGTTTCGAGTACATCATGTTCGCCGGACTGAATGACACCAAGCGTCATGCCGACGCGTTGATAAGGCTGCTGAAGGGCCTGGAATGCAGGGTGAACCTCATCCGATTCCACAAGATTCCCGACGCGCCTTTTGAGACTTCCCCCCGGCTTGTGATGGAGAATTTCAGGGACCGTCTCTCGAACCATGGGATCACGTGTACCATCAGGGCTTCCAGGGGAGAGGACATAATGGCCGCTTGCGGCATGCTGGCGGGGGAACACCGCAAAGAACAAGAAATAACATAGCCAGTCCAATCATGAGAAGGACAGTTTTCGGAATATTGGCGGCTTTGGCCGTGACGCTCACCTTCAATCCTTCGGCGAGGTCGCAGAATCATGCTGTCCTGGATGCCGCCGCCGAATCCAGGGACTTGAGAGTCAGGGTCATCAAGCACAGGCTTGACTCGATCAGGATAGTCGAGCACCGTCCGACGGTCGCTCTGGTACTTGCCGGAGGCGGGGCCAAGGGCGCCGCTCATGTCGGCGTCATCAGCTATCTCGAATCGATCGGGATGCCTGTGGACCTGGTGATGGGAACGAGCATGGGAGGACTTGTCGGCGGAATATATGCCCTTGGTTATGACGCCCCGCACCTGGATTCCTTGATCAGGAGTATTGACTGGGACATGGCCCTGTCGGATAAAGTCCCGAGGAAGTACCTGTCGTATTCCACGATCAAATACAAAGAGAAATACGTCTTGTCGTTCCCGTTCTATTACGACAAGAAAGAGTTCCTGCGCCAGAAGGCGGATGAGTTGCAGTATCCCCACAAAAGCGAGGACATCCATTTCGGTGCCAATGGGGATGACGCGACCGGCCTGGTGAGGTCGAACCTTATGGGAAGCCTGCCTTCCGGAATGGTGTTCGGGCAGAATGTCAATAACCTTCTAAGCTCGCTGTCAGTGGGTTATCAGGACGAGATCG
>JAEEGJ010009201.1_pt1 | contig 26652 bp, 24 predicted proteins | sample 8958761 | NCBI WGS metagenome assembly JAEEGJ01 (sample SAMN16246546, study PRJNA631951) | gut metagenome | biome: gut microbiome; feature: rumen; material: RS-attached | host: Bos | place: Iran: Karaj | collected 2018-10 | reverse complement strand
GGGCCCTTGAGGTTCTTGACAACCTCATTGCTGGGGATTTTCTTTCCGGCAAAGAGGGAGTCGTTGATGAGTATGATGCGGTCACCGGCCAGCACTCCGACCTTCTCGGACGGACCTCCGTGGATGATGCTGTTAACGCGAACGGTATCCTCCTGGATGGAGAACTGGATTCCTATGCCTGAGAAACTTCCGTGGAGCTCGTCGTTGCTCTCCTGGGTCTCCTCGGCGGGATAGTATGCGGAGTGGGGGTCAAGTTCCTGCAGTATGGTGGGCAGTACACGGTCCATGATGGAGTCCATATCAACTGCATCCACATATTTGCGGTCTATGGCCTTTATAAGTGTCTCGACTTTCTGTGAGCCGGGGCTGCCTGAACGGGCAAACTGCGGCTGGTGTCTCTTGAATATGCCTATCATGACTTCAATTCCGAGAAAGAAGCCCATGGTAAGAAGGAAAAGTATTCTGATGATTGTCTTAAGTGTCTTCATTTTTCAGCGTTCAAATCCAGGTATATAACTTCAATTCCTGCACGTTTGAGCAGGTCAACTCCGTCTGTGAGCCTGTATTGCTCGGTATAGATTACGCGTTTGATGCCTGACTGGATAATCAGTTTTGCACACTCTATACAAGGAGATGCGGTGACATAAAGCGTTGCACCGTCGCTGCTGTTTGATGAGCGGGCCAGCTTGGTAATGGCATTGGCCTCAGCGTGGAGCACGTAGGGCTTTGAAACGTTGTTCTCATCTTCACATATGTTCTCGAATCCGGTGGGGGTACCGTTGTATCCGTCGGATATGATCATGTTGTTCTTTACTACCAGAGCACCCACCTTGCGACGTACGCAGTATGAGTTCTCGGCCCAGATCAGGGCCATTCTCGCATATCGGCGGTCAAGTGCCGCTTTCTTGGCTTCGTCCATTTTAAATCAGGTTCTCAAGCGCGGGAATGAATATCTCCTTACGGCGCAGGGAGATGAGTCCCTGGGCTTCGAGGTTGTTCAGTTCTCGCGATACGTTAAGTCTAGTGGCATCCATCAGGAGTGCCAGGTCATTCATCTTGATGATGAGTTTCTTTGTTCCGTTCTGGATATCGGACAAACCTTTTATGAATCGGATTATCCGGCCCCTGAGGTCTGTTCCCTCCATTGTCCAGACATGACTGTCAAGCAGTTGCACGCGGCCGCTCAGTATGTTGAGCAGGTTCATGCGGCAGATGTTGTACTTGCCCAGTTCGGTATAGATGTACTGCTTGTCAACCATGAGGAAACTGCAGGGGGTGGCGGCGGTGTAGGTGCGCTGATAGGAACCTGCGCGGCCGAACATGGAGTAGGGCTCAATCAGGAAGGGGGCGTCAATCTGTTCCATGAAAGACATGCTGCCTTCCATTCCTTCACGTGAGCTCTCCACGGTACCGTTGATGAGGAATGCGAAACTCTTGCATCTTTCACCTGCGCTGATTATGGTGCTGCCCTCTTCATATCGGACAAAATCCAGACGTATTTTCTGCAGCAGGCTGTTGAAATCAGCCTGGCTCATACCCTGAAAAAGGGGGAGACTGAGCAGTGTGTCATACATCGGGAGTTCCATAATGCACCGGTTGATTGTAATTTCAGGCAAAGTTACTTTTTTTTCTTTGCGGAGTGTCATTAATCCGAAGGAATCACTATTTTTGTAGAAAAGTGGTCCTCTTTTTAAAGGCCATTCACGTAATGTTTAACAAACCAATAATTGTTTCTAACCTATGATCGAATTATTTAATTCCCTGGAACCATTACAGAAGTTTTTCTGGACTATCGCTTGTTGTGCATCTCTGGTATTTATCATTCAGACTATCATGACATTCATAGGACTGGGTACCGATACTGACGTCGATGCCGGTCCGATGGACGGATCTGTTGATTCAATTGAAGACGGAGCCCTCAGCGGAGTGTTCTCATTCCGTAACCTGGTCAATTTCCTGCTCGGATACGGCTGGGCCGGCGTGCTCCTGTTTGACGATATTGAAAAACGCTGGCTGCTGCAGCTTGTGGCTATCGCAGTAGGTGTGCTGTTCGTGCTTGCATTCGTATTCATGTTCCGTCAGGTAATGAAGCTCTCTCATGACGGCAGTTTCAAGATGAGTGAGGCAGTAGGTCTCAAGGCCGATGTCTACCTGCGTATCCCGGCCGCCCGTGCAGGACGCGGCAAGGTGCAGGTCAGTGTAAAGGGTTCAATCCATGAGATTGACGCCGTTACTGACAATGACGCCGAGATTCCCACCGGCGGTCAGGTAGAGATCGTTGAAGCTCTCGGTGATGACCTTCTGCTTGTAAAATGAAGTAATAACAATTTAATATTCAACACTTAAAATGATTTTAAACTCTATTTTTCTTTCTGCTATGAGCGGAAGTGACATTTCGATTTTGGTAGTGATAGGAGTTGTCCTCCTCTTCATTCTGTTTGCAACCATTATCCGCAGATACAGACGTTGCCCTTCAGACAAGATCCTGGTAGTATACGGTAAGACCGGCGGCGGTTCTGCAAAGTGTATCCACGGTGGCGGTAAGTTTGTATGGCCTGTAATCCAGGACTATGCATACCTGAGCCTGACACCTATTTCCATAGATGCCAACCTGACAAACGCACTGAGCCGTCAGAACATCCGCGTGGACGTTCCCTGCCGATTCACTGTAGGTATCTCAACCGAGCCCGATAGCATGAACAACGCTGCTGAGCGTCTGCTGGGCCTTACAGCCGATGAGATTCAGGAACTGGCCCGTGATATCCTGTTCGGTCAGCTCCGTCTGGTTATCGCAACCATGACCATTGAGGAGATCAACAGCGACCGCGACACTTTCCTGGAGAATATCTCCAAGAACGTAGAAGTTGAGCTTAAGAAAATCGGTCTCCGTCTTATCAACGTAAACGTAACCGATATCAAGGATGAGTCAGGATATATCCAGGCTCTGGGTAAGGAGGCTGCCGCCAAGGCTATCAACGAGGCTAAGGTAAGCGTAGCTGAGCAGGACAGAAACGGTGAGATCGGTAAAGCCGAGGCCGTTAAGGAGACACGTATCCGTACTTCACAGGCCAACGCCGTTGCCGTACAGGGTGAGAACAACGCCAAGGTTGAGATTGCAAATTCTGATGCATTCCGCCGTGAGAAGGAGGCCGAGGCCAACCGTCTGGCTGTAACAGCTGAGAAGGTTCAGCAGGCTAAAGCTCTGCAGGATGCCTACATCGCTGAGCGTGATGCTGAAAACGCCCGTGCCGAGCGTGAGCGTTCAACCCAGCAGGCTAACATCCTGGTTGCCCAGCAGGTTGAGAAGGACCGTATAATCATAGCCGCTGAGGCTGAGGCTGAGAAGCTGCGTGTAAGCGCCAAGGGTGAGGCCGATGCCATATTCGCCCGTATGGAGGCTGAGGCTAAGGGTTACTATGAGATTCTGACCAAGCAGGCTGCCGGTTATGACAAGATGGTACAGGCTGCAGGCGGTGATGCCGCTAAGGCATTCATGCTGCTCATGTCAGAGAAGATGCCGGAACTTGTAAAGACTCAGGTAGAGGCTATCAAGGGCATCAAGTTCGACAACGTAACCGTTTGGGATTCAGGCAACGGCGCCGACGGAAAGGGCTCAACAGCCAACTTCCTGAGCGGTCTGCTCAAGTCTGTTCCCCCTATGTCTGACCTCTTCAACATGGCAGGTCTGAACCTGCCCGAGTATCTTGCCAAGAAACAGTCTGAGATTGCTCCTGAGGCACAGGCTGAGGAAATCAAGGACGATAAGAAGAAATAATTCCAACTTGGAAGAGAGTTGGCTGTAAGCCGCCGGCCTACAGCCAACTTCTTTTTTGCTAACCTTATAAGCATGATAATTTATGGTAGATTTTAATTACTACGCACCCACAGAGGTGGTGTTCGGAAAGGAATCAGAGGAGCAGGTTGCTGCGCTTGTAAAGAAGTATGGCGGTACCAAGGTACTGGTTCACTTTGGCGGTAAGAGCGCCATCAAGTCAGGCCTGCTTGACAAGGTTGAACGTCTGCTCAAAGAGGGTGGTGTTCAGTATGTAAAACTGGGCGGTGTAGTTCCCAACCCCAGACTTTCAAAAGTACATGAGGGTATAGACCTGTGCCGTAAGGAGAAGGTTGACTTTATCCTGGCGGTAGGTGGCGGCAGCGTTATTGACTCGGCCAAGGCAATCGCCTACGGTGTACCTTACGACGGTGAGGTTTGGGATGTTTACATGCGCCGTTACAAGCCCGAGACATGCCTTCCGGTGGCATCGGTCCTGACAATTCCGGCTGCCGGCAGTGAGATGAGTGAGTCAAGCGTCATCACCAATGAGGACGGTGACGTAAAGATAGGTTACTCAAACAACATAAGCCGTCCCAAGTTCGCTATCATGAACCCCGAGCGTACCTACACGCTGCCTCCTTATCAGACAGCAGCAGGTATCACCGACATCATGATGCACACCATGGAGCGCTATTTCTCACATGATGAGGATATGAACCTGACCGATGCTGTGGCCGAGGCTCTGCTGCGTACCATGATTGAGTGCGCACCTGAGGTGCTTAAGGATCCTACCAACTACCGTTACCGTGCACAGATCATGTGGGGCGGAAGTATCGCACATAATGACCTGACAGGCTGCGGCCGCATTGGTGACTGGGCTACCCATCAGCTGGAGCATGAGCTGAGCGGTATGTTCGACGTTACCCACGGCGCAGGTCTGGCTGCCATCTGGCCCAGCTGGGCACGTTACGTGCTCAAGTGCGGTGTAAGCCGTTTTGTACGCTTTGCCGTCAATGTTATGGGTGTGGAGAATGACTTTACCGATCCCGAGGGTACAGCCATCCGCGGTATCGAGGCAATGGAGCGCTTCTACCACTCAATAGGTATGCCTATCAATATCCACGAGCTCATAGGCCGTGAGGTTACAGATGCCGAGATAAAGGAGATGGTTCGCAAGTGCAGCCAGGACGGTACAGCTTCTCAGGGCATGTACAAGATCCTGCAGCCCGCCGATATGGAGGCTATCTACAAGCTGGCAAGATAAATTATGCTCAGGGCACAGCAGTGGAACAGCCAGATATGGCTCAGCGGTTGGTGGAAAGCTACGGTTTCGCGCGGCGGTGATGCCAAGCGGGCGCTTCTGACCAAGGTGTTTACTCACAATCTTGACATTTTCCGTGACGGGGCCTACCGCACCGAGACGGACCGCGTTGTTACACTGCCTGTGAGCGGGGCATTCGTTGAGAACTCAGAGATGTTCTCAGCTCCCATTGAACTGAAAAATGATACAATTGGGGACAGACCCCTTTTGTATCATTTTGTCCAGGTGGTTAATCAGGATTGCATTCTGGCTACGCGTGATCTGGTGGAGCAGGGGTACAATCCGGCCGTGCTCAACATGGCAAGCCTCTATCATCCGGGTGGGGGTGTGCTTCAGGGATCGGGTGCGCAGGAGGAGGAACTCTGTCGCCGCAGCACTCTGGCCATATCGCTCTATCAGTTCTCTCTGCCTGGAGGCCGCTACGGCGATCTGGCCGATATGGTCCGCGTAAAGCGCCGCGACGAGCGATACCCCATGGACAACACCTACGGCGGAATCTACAGCCCGGACATCACATTCTTCCGCGGCACTCAGGAAGAGGGCTACGCCTTGCTGGATGAGACATTCCAGGCCGCGGTGATATCGGTTGCATCATTAAACTACAACCCCAAACACGGTCACAACACCCTTGATAACGGGAATATCCCCGAGGCCGATAAGCCCATATTAAAGGAAAAGATACGCACGATATTGCGCATCGGCGCCCTGAAAGGACACGACAGCCTTGTACTGGGAGCATTAGGCTGCGGAGCGTTCTGCACCCCGCCGGCCCAGATGGCCCGTCTCTTTCATCAGGTAATCGACGAACCCGAGTTCCAGGGCCGTTTCCGCAAAATCATCTTCGCCATAATTGACGGCCCCTCCAGCAACAACTTCAAACCCTTCAGCAAAGAATTCGCAAAATGATACAAAAGGGGACAGACCCCAATTGTATCATTTTGTACCTTTGCGGCATGGAAAGAACACTTGTAATACTTAAGCCGTGCACAATCCAGCGCGGTCTGATAGGTGAGGTTATCTCACGTTTTGAAAAACGCGGTCTCAAACTGGTTGCAATGAAGATGGAACAGCTTACTCCCGAGATTCTTCGTCAGCATTACGCACATATGGTCCAGAAACCTTTTTATCCCATCATTGAGAAATCCATGATGGCGGCTCCCGTGGTTCTGTGCTGTTGGGAGGGTATTGATGCTGTAAGCGTGGTTCGTGAAATGGCAGGCGCCACTAACGGCCGCAAGGCTCTGCCGGGCACTGTTCGCGGTGACCTGTGCGTCAGCCACCAGGAGAACATAATCCACGCATCTGACTCACTTGAAACAGCGAAAGCGGAGTTGGAGCGTTTCTTCAGTCCCAGCGACTACTGCGACTACTCCTCACCGCTTTTTGACTACCTCTACGCTCAGGACGAGCTTTGAGGCAGAGCCATTGGGGAACCATCCCCTTAGTCACCTTTGGTCGGTGACTTTGACGCCTGGATAGTTGGCTTGGTTGAATGTGACGTCCTTCTGGGTTAATCCGAACTTGAGGTCGCGCATGACCATGCTTATTCCCATCATCTTGGTAGTCATGCTGATGAATTCGTAAGTGTCTTTTCTTACCTCAAGTGTTATGTTCTTGGGATAATCGTCGTCCTTGTTGCCCTTCTTTCTCTTGCAGACGAGTTCCCATTTGACAAGGTTCTGGCTTTTGATTGTGATGTCGTAGACTTCCACTATGTCTCCGAACATATCTATATTGCCCTCCTGGTTTGAGGAATTGACCTTGGACATGATGGTGTCGGTGGTTATGAGAACCGAATTGTCCTGGACTGTATATATCCAGGTGGTGTCTTGCTGACTGAAGGTTATCACGTCGCGCTCTTTCATTCGCACATCGACACGCTTCCTGTCACCCAATGCTGATGTCTTGGTTGAAACGGTACCTACTATGGGAATCTTTACTTCGGCAATAACACTGATACCATCGGCCTTGCGGGAGTCTATTCTCTCGTTCATACGGCGTACTATCTCGGCACCGGTCTGTGCGAATGACATCGTGGCCGATAAAAAGGCAATTGCAAAACAAAGGAGCTTCTTCATATATAAAGATCAGGTTGAAAGTACTGCAAGTACGTTGATCAGCTCCTCGCCGATGGGCTTGTCCTTCTTGACGGCCTGGGCGATGGGTATGTTGACCATATTGTCGTTTATGACACCGATCATGATGTTGCGCTGACCCTCCTTCAGGGCCTGGATTGCGGCTACACCCATGCGGCTTGCCAGGATGCGGTCAAGTGCGCTGGGACGTCCGCCGCGCTGTACGTAACCCAGAATGGATACACGCACATCAAACTGCGGATACTCGTTGTGCATACGCTCGGCGTAGTGCATTGCGCCTCCATCGGCCTCCGATACAATTACGATTGAGCTGCGTTTTGACTTGCGGATGCCGCGCTCGATGTAGGCGGCCAGCTGGTCGATGTTGGTGCTGCTCTCGGGGATGATGGCGGCCTCGGCTCCGGCGGCGATGGCGCTGTTCATGGCCAGGAAGCCCGCGTCTCGGCCCATAACCTCTATAAAGAATATGCGGTTGTGAGAGTTGGCGGTATCGTGGATCTTGTCGACGCACTCTACGATTGTGTTCAGGGCGGTATCGTAGCCGATGGTGTTATCGGTCCCGTACAGGTCATTGTCAATTGTGCCCGGAAGGCCGATGACCGGAATGTCATACTCGCTTGTGAGTTCCTGCGCTCCGGATAGTGAACCGTTGCCACCTATTACTACAAGGGCGTCAATCTTGTGCTTCTTGATGGTCTCGAATGCCTTGGCGCGGCCCTCGACGGTCATGAAATCCTTGCTGCGTGATGTGCGCAGGATGGTTCCGCCCTCAAAGATTATGCCCGATACGCTCTCGGTGGTGAATTCCTTGACGTCATCGTTGATGAGGCCCTCGTAACCGCGGTAGATGCCGTAAACTTTCCAGCCCTCATAGATGGCGGCGCGTGTTACCGCACGGATAGCGGCGTTCATACCGGGTGAGTCACCGCCCGATGTCAGTATACCTATACTCTTGATCTTAGCCATAATCGTAAAGTTTGCTACAAAATTAATCAATCGCATATTTATCCCGGCGAAATAAAGTTTAAACTCACTTAAAAGCAGAAAACTAAAAAAATTTTGCAGAAAAACTAAAAAAAGTTTGGAGGTAATTACAAAATGTAGTTTATTTGCGACAGAGATTAGTTAGAAATACGCCATATGAAGAAACTGACAGATAAGGAAATTGAGATTATGAACGTGCTCTGGGACTGTGGAGCGCTTTCAATGCGTGATATCGTAGAGCGTCTGCCCGAGCCGCAGCCGCACTTCAACACGGTTGCCACATTCGTACGCCGTCTGGAGAGCAGCGGAATGGTGACACATAAGGAGCTGGGTGCACGTTTCTTTCTTTACGAGCCGGCCATAAGCCGTGAAAAGTATGCCGAGCAGGTAAACAGGGAGAGCGTGAACAAGTTCTTCGGCGGATCCTACATGGAGTTTATCTCCTGCCTGGTAGAACAGCAGGAGGTGAGCGTAGATGAGCTCAAGGAGCTTATAAAGATTGTAGAAAAGAAATAATCATTATGGGTAGCATAGTCCTTTACATAATAGAGTGGGCATTTGCCCTGCTGGTTCTGCTTGCAATCTACAAGGCTGTATTCTGCGGAACCACATTTCATCGGTTTAACCGGTTTTACCTGCTGGGAGCCACGTTGCTCTCGGCCCTTCTTCCCCTTGTGCACGTGACCCTTCCCGACAGCGCTCCTCTGGTAAGCGAAATGACCATTCAGGACACGGAGTTTGCCCAGGAACTGTCAGGAACTCTCACGTTCATTGACGAGCCGGATGATTTTATAATAAGTAATGAGGCTCCTCCTGCCAAAGAAACCAAAAAGAACAGCCTGTGGGCTGTAGGACTGATCTGCACGTACGTGGTGTATGTGCTGACCCTTGTAATAGGTTGGTCACGCGGAATCATACGCGCCAGAAGGTTCCTGCGCGGTAAACCCCGCCGCCGTCTGAGCCGTACCGTATGGCTGGTCACCCACAATGAACCGTACGGTCCTTTCAGCTGGATGAATTACATTGCAATCTCCGATAAGGAGGTTGGATTCGCCCGCCTGGCCAGTCTGCGTCATGAATACTCGCACGTAAGACTGATGCACTCAGTAGACCTTATTATATTGTTGGCCTGCACTACGGTCAATCCCGTGTGCTGGCTTGTACTCCAAGAGATAAAGATAGTCCATGAATTCGAGGCCGATGACGAAGTGATCAACCGTTACGGCATCCATGAGCAGGACTATCAGAGACTTTTACTGATAAAAGCTGTCGGTGCAGAGGCCTATGCACTGGCCAGCTCCTTTAACCTGAACATTAAAAAGAGAATCATTATGATGAACAAGAAGAAAACCCTGAAGCGTAGGCTCATGTGGCTTCTGCTTCTGGTTCCCATGCTGGGAATGACTTCTGTCCTGTTTGCACGTACAGAAGAGGCCTTTAACTTTGACATTGCCACTCAGAAAGGTACCGTTACCGTAAAGGGTAAGGTAGTTGACGAGAAGGGCAAACCTATTGCAAACGCTATGATATCGGAGAGCAGCCCCGGTCCTGCCGTGGGATTCATATTCCATTGCTTTACCGATAAGAACGGCGAATTCTCATTCAATACGGTGGAGATGGATGTGGAATTGACCGCAGGAAAAGAGGGATACGGCAGCGTTTCAGTCAAAGACTATTACGGAAAAGATATTGTGATAACACTTACCAAGGGCGGTGAGTATAAGGGAGTCGGTTTGGTGGCAAAGGAACGTAACCTGATGCGCCTGATCGTAAAGGCAGACGGTAAGGTTCATGTAACCAACGGCGTTGTCAACAAGGATGTCGAGATGGATAAACTCAAGGATATTGCCATTCAGTTCATCTCAAATCCTAAGAATGACAGCAAGCTTCCGGTTATTGAGGATTATGAAATTCCTAACTACAAGACTGTCAAGACCACATTAAGACATGCCATTGTATTGGAACGTGAAAACGGCGCAAGCCTGGAGAATCGTGAAGCCGTCTATGGAATACTCATGAACGCGCTTTATGAACTCAGGGACAAGTGGTGCCTGAATGAGTTCGGACACCCGTATGCAGATTGCACTAAGGAACAGCAGTCTTTCGCAATGGGCATGTATCTCAATAAGGTTATAATACCGGAGGTGAGATTCTACTGTGACATTACTCTCAGGATCCGTCGTGACGTCACGGCTGTAGAAATTGCGATGGTTGACCAGTATAGCATCGACGCGATTCCTGTGCCTAATACAGAGGGTATGTTTATTGGAGATGGCAAAGGATTGGAAATGGCTCTTGACAAGATTATCTCCAGTGGAGATAAAAGGATCAGAGGAGTGAAACTGGAAATCGGTCCAAACGCCGAGAAGACGTTCGTGCAGGAGATGGAGAAGGTTTTGAGAAAATGTAATGTTATAAACGTCAAGTATTCATATGGAAATACAAAGGCAACCCAAATTACTGTGACGGGTAACAAACCTCAGGAAGGTGGCATAATAAGAGGTGTGATCAAAAATGACGAAGGTCCCATGTTGATGGTTAATGTGACAGAATTAGATGGCCTCAACCGTGTCAGGTCTCATGCAATCTCAGATCCTGAGGGAAACTTCAGCATGCGTATTGTCAGTCCCGGCGACGTCCTGTTTATACAATACGACGGTTATTACAATGTAACGACTGAGCTGACAGGTTCTTTCTATGATATAACCTTAAAGAGGGATCCCGGTGCTCCCCGTCCGGATGCCGAAAACCAGGCGCCGTCTAACGCTCCCGATAAGGATGGCATCTATTCGACAGTGGATGTTATGCCGATGTTCCCCGGTAGTACCATGGGACTTCTGGAACACATGCGTGATAACATCCAATATCCGGCCAAAGCCAGAGAAAACGGGACCCAGGGAAGAGCTATCGTGTCATTCATAGTAGATGAGGAAGGTCATTTGTCTAACTTCAGGATAGACAAATCGACCGGTAATGAGGAACTTGACCAAGAGGCTTTGCGGTGGGCAGCCACCATGCCTGATTGGACCCCCGGCATGCAAGGCGGTAAAAAGGTGAAAGTAAGATACCAGGTCCCGGTCAACTTCAGACTGAATTGATAATGGCTTTTTAAAAAGACAGGGCGGATGTTTTCATCGGCCCTGTTTTTTGTTGCGACTGCTCAGATAACCCCCTGATGCGGGTTCATCTTACGCATCATACTGGGACTTACACCTGCATTCTTCTTTATGAACTTGCTGAATGAGGCCTGATCGGCAAAGTTGAGTTCATCGGATATCTCCTGCAAGCTCATCTCGGATGCAAGGATCATGGACCTGGCCGTTGAGAACAGCAGGTCCGATATGATATCGCTCAGTGTCTTGCCGAATATGGTGTTTGTTATCTGGTTAAGGTATTGTGAGGTAAGGCACATCTGCTCGGAGTAGAACCTGACCTGATGTTCCTTACGGTAGTTGTTTACTATGAGCCGATAAAGCTGTCTGGCCAGTATCTGCTGACGGGTGAGCGGTTTACTGTTATCGGTGATATCATTCATATGCTCCTGCATGATGTTGTCCAACTCCACGTGGTGCCAGGTGGTGGCAAGGCGCAGTATGGATGTGCGGTTGGGGCATGCGGGACGCAGGATCTCTTCGGCCACGCGGTTCAGACAGTTGCTCATCCTTTCTGATTCCTCATCAGTCAGTTGAAGTACCGGATTGAAATAGGTTTGTGTCCATCTTTCAGATTTGACAATATAGTTCAGATGGACCGACAGGTTGTGCCCGTTTGAGTCAAGCAGCAGAATGCGGACTCTGAAATCAGCACTGCACTTAACCATACGGCAAGTATGGGTGGGTGCCAGAATGAAAACGCTGCCGGGCTCAAGCCTGTAGACGTTGTTGTTGAACTCAAACAGGCTGAACCCCTGAGTGGTATATCCTATGGCAAAGGCATCGATGGCAAAAAGTTCACTGACGGTGTCCGTTTCGTGAAGCGTGGCATTGATGATTGCTATCTGGTCTTTGTGATTGACTGGAGTGCCCTCATGCGGCAATTGTAATAAGTCCTTTATACTGTATCTCTTCATGAGATTTCAAATTTGACAACTAAGGTAGTGCAAAAAACTATATGAAGTTTCAAAATAGACAAATTTATTTCAGTCTCGACTATATGCGCCTTAATTATATCCGCGATATTTGCAGTGCAATCCTGGGCTGTCGCGACGACATTCCGGACTGTAAAAAGGCAATGTTGGAATGAAAAGGTGTCCGTAAGTGTGTCTCATGAGCTCTTTCCTTTTCAATGCTCATGGATGCATGGACCCCGGATAAATGGCAGTCTTGTAAGGTTGGCTGCCATTTATTTTTTTTATTTTTGATGCATGAAACTGTTGCAATTGCCTGAAGTGGTTGAATGGCGCAGGCTGGTGTTCTGGCTGGCGCTCGAGGAATGGGCTGTGGAGCATGCTCCGGGCTCTTTTTTTGTCTGGAATGTACGTCCTACCGTAATTTTTGGCCGAAACCAGGACATGGAGGCCGAGGTCAACATACCGTACTGCCTTGAGCACGGCATAGAGATGTACCGCCGCAAGAGCGGGGGTGGCTGCGTCTATGCCGATGAGGGAAACCTTATGCTCTCATACATTACAAGTGAGCCCGATGTAAACAAGGCCTTTGACCAGTATCTCTCCCTTTTGGCCGATGCCCTGCGCTCCATGGGACTGGATGCCGTACGCACCGAGCATAACGATGTGCTGGTGGGCGGACGTAAGGTTTCGGGCAATGCCTGTTACGCCACAAAGACGGGCTGCATAGTCCACGGAACGCTCCTGTACGATGTGGATTTCACTGAAATGGAGCACGCCATAACCCCCTCGAAAGAGAAACTTGACAGTAAGGGAATCAAGTCTGTAAGGCAGCGTGTCAACAATCTGAAAAATTGTGGATTACTTTTTGATTTTGATGCTTTGAGGTCTAAACTAATTGAGTATTTTTGTAAAGATATGCAGGTTTTAAGCAATTCTGAGCTGGATGAAGTGCTTGAAACAGAGAAAACCTATCTTGACGAAAACTTTATTAAATATGGCCGAAGAAATTAAAAAGACCTGTCTGCACGCCAGTCATGTGGCTCTGGGTGCCCAGATGAGCCCGTTCGGAGGATTTGACATGCCCATCCAGTATGCCGGTATCACACAGGAGCATCTGGCAGTTCGCGAAAAAGTGGGAATATTCGATGTGTCCCACATGGGTGAGATATTCATTAGCGGACCCGATGCCGAGCGTTACATCAACCACATCTTCACCAACAACATAAGCGGTTTCAATCCCGGTAAGATCCTTTACGGAATGATGCTGTATCCTAATGGAGGTACGGTTGACGACCTGCTGGTTTACCGCGAGTTCGAGCCCGACCACTTCCTGCTGGTGGTAAACGCCGCCAATATAGATAAGGATTACGCCTGGATGCTTGAGCAGCAGCCCGGCTATGACGTAAAGATAGACAACCAGTCCGATATCTGGGGCCAGATAGCAGTTCAGGGACCTGAAGCCGAGAAGACCATCATAGACCTGTTCGGTCTGGAGTGCGCAAAGTCACTCAGTTTCTATGAGTACTGCAACTCAGAGTATAACGGTCACCGCCTGATTGTAAGCCGCACAGGCTACACCGGCGAGGACGGTTTTGAGCTTTATGCCACTCTGGAGGATACCGTTGAGATCTGGGACCGCCTGATCAAGGCCGGAGTCCAGCCCTGCGGACTTGGCTGCCGCGACACCCTGCGCTTTGAGGCCGGAATGCCGCTGTACGGTGATGAACTTAGTGCCGATATCAGCCCCATCGAGGCTGGTCTGGGTATGTTCTGCAAGTTGGACAAGGCTGAGTTCATCGGCCGTGAAGCCCTTGTAGCCCAGAAGGAACTTGGTGTGGAGAAGAAACTGGTAGGTATTGAGATCTTTGACCGCGCAATTCCCCGTCACGGTTATCCCGTAGAACTTGAGGACGGCACCGTAATAGGAGAGGTAACCACCGGCTACCACAGCATCTCTCTTGACAAGAGCATCTGCTTTGCTTTGGTCAAGACACAGTACGCTGCATTGGGCACTGACCTGTTCATCAGGATCCGCAAGAAGGTATTCCCGGGTAAGGTTATCGGCAAACGTTTTTATCAGACAAATTACAAAAAATAAAAGATATGAGTAAGATTGTAGAGGGACTCAAGTACAGTGAGACCCATGAGTGGGTAAAGGTTGAGGGTGACATCGCTGTCATCGGAGTTACTGACTTTGCACAGAAGGAGATGGGTGAGATCACTTACGTTGACTGCCCCGATGTTGATGATGAGGTGGAGAAGGGAAGCGAGTTCGGTGCTCTGGAGAGCGTAAAGGCTGCCAGTGACCTGTTCAGCCCGGTAAGCGGAATCGTAACCGAGGTCAATGAGGATGTAGTTGATGACCCCAAGCTGGTTAATGAGGACGCTTTTGCAAACTGGATCATCAAGGTACAGATGAGCGATGCATCAGAGCTAGACGGCCTGATGGATGCTGCTGCCTACAAAGCATTTATAAAGGAGTGATGGCAGGTTTCCAGTATTTCCCGCATACAGACAATGATATTCGCGCCATGCTTGACCGCATTGGCGTGAATAGTTTAGATGACCTGTATGCCGACGTTCCCAAGGACTGTCTCTACAAGGGCGAGTATGACCTGCCCGAGGCAATGACAGAGCAGCAGGTACGTGATTTCTTTGAGGGTCTGGCCGCAAAGAACCCCAAGCTGAAGGTCTTTGCAGGCGCCGGTGCCTATGACCACTATACTCCCGCAGTGATACCTTACATCACCCAGCGCAGCGAGTTCATAACCGCATACACCCCGTACCAGTGCGAGATATCACAGGGTACGCTCCGATACATTTTCGAGTACCAGAGCATGATATGCACCCTGACCGGCATGGACGTTAGCAACGCCTCCATGTATGACGGCCCCACAGCCGCCGCCGAGTCCATGCGTATGATGGTGGCTCAGGCCAAGAAAAAGAACACCGTGCTTGTATCGGACACACTGCTTCCGCAGGTAAGGGGAGTGATTGCCACATACGCCAAGTACGCAGGCATCACGATCAAGTCCATAAGTGCAGAAAACGGACAGACATCAAAGAAGGCACTGGAGGCCCTGATTGCAGAAGGTGACGTAGCCGGAGCAATCGTGCCCTCAGTGAACCGCTTTGGTATCATTGAGAACCTTGAGGGTATGGCCGATGCCCTGCACGCCGACAAGGCGATGCTTACAGTCTACTGCGATCCGTCAGCCCAGGCAGTGCTCAAGACACCTGCCGAGTGGGGCGCCGATGTAGCCGTAGGCGATGGCCAGCCGCTGGGTATTCCGTTGTGCTACGGCGGTCCGTACGTGGGCTTCATGGCCTGCACCAAGGACCATATGCGCAAGCTGCCCGGTCGTATTGTAGGTGAGACCCGTGACAAGGAGGGCCGCCGCGCATTCGTGCTGACACTCCAGGCACGCGAGCAGCATATCCGTCGCGAGAAGGCCACCAGCAACATCTGCTCAAACGAGAGCCTGATGGCACTCTGGGTAACGGTCTATCTCTCGCTGATGGGTCCCGAGGGTATGAAGCAGGTCAATGACCTTTGCTACCAGCGTTCACATTATCTGTACAAGAAACTGCTTGAAACAGGTAAGTTTGAACCCGTGTTTGATGCTCCTTTCCTGAAGGAGTTTGTACTCAAGCCGCTCGTTCCCGCTGCCGAACTCCAGAAGAAACTGGCCGATGCCGGATTCTTTGGTGCACTGGAGACCGAGGAGGGTTATGTTAGTTTCTGCGTCACAGAGAAGCGCAGTTATGAGGATATTGATGAACTTGTAAAAGCGCTCTGACTATGAAATACTACGACAAACTTATATTTGAGTTAAGCCAGCAGGGACGTGTAGGTTATTCACTTCCTACCACCTGCTCCAAGTGCAAGGGCGCCGAGGCAATTCCCGCCTCACTGTTAAGGAGCAAGGCTCCTGAACTGCCTGAGGTAAGTGAGGTGGATGTGGTTCGTCACTACACAAACCTGAGCCAGATGAACTTTGGCGTTGACACCGGATTCTATCCGCTGGGCAGCTGCACCATGAAGTACAACCCCAAGATAAACGAGGAGATAGCCGCAATGCCCGCATTCGCAGGCCTGCATCCCCTGCAGAAAGACCTTAAGGGTGTTGATGCCGTTTATGAGGGAATGGACAAGGCGCTGGCCGCCATCACCGGAATGAAACACTTCACCTTCAAGCCCTGCGCAGGTGCCCACGGTGAATTGACCGGTCTTATGATCATACGCGAGTACCATCTGTCACGCGGTGACTTTAAGCGTACCCGCATAATCGTTCCGGACAGCGCACACGGAACCAACCCCGCCAGTGCTGCGGTATGCGGTCTGGATGTGGTTGTGGTTAAGTCAAACGCCAACGGTCTGGTCGATGTGGAGGAGCTCAAGCCTCTGCTGGATGACACCATCGCCGGTATCATGATGACGAATCCCAATACCCTGGGATTGTTCGAGAAGGATATTCGCCAGATTGCCGATCTGGTACACGCCGCAGGCGGTCTGCTCTACTATGACGGAGCCAACATGAACCCGCTCATAGGCACGGTACGTCCCGGTGATATGGGATTTGACGTTATGCATCTTAACCTGCACAAGTCATTCTCAACTCCTCACGGAGGCGGCGGTCCCGGCAGCGGTCCTGTAGGCGTCTGCGAGAAACTGGTTCCGTTCCTGGGTGTGAACGTATCGGGCTTTAACGGCAACTTCGGCGTGATTCTGCGCGCCTATGCCTATATCCTGATGCTGGGCCGTGAGAACGTGAAGCTGTGCGGCAAGCTGGCCACTCTGGGTGCCAACTACATCAAGGAGTCACTCAAGGATTGCTATAAACTGCCTATTGAGAGCGTCTGCAAGCATGAGTTCGTGTTTGACGGACTTATCAATGACGGCGCACGTGAGGGCAAGGAGGGTGCTGCCACTCTGGATGTAGCCAAGCGTCTGCTTGACTTCGGATTCCACGCACCAACCATCTACTTCCCGCTGCTGTTCCATCAGGCTATAATGATTGAGCCTACCGAGACCGAGTCAAAGGAGACCCTTGATGATTTCATCGAAGTGATGCGCAAGATTGCCGCCGAGGCTGCACAGGATCCCGATATCCTGCACGGCGCTCCGCATAATACGCCCATTTCAAGGCCCGATGAGACCACGGCTGCACGTAATCCCATAATTAAAATCCAGGACGAATGCGCTTGCTGATAATTGGAGCGGGCCCTGGCGGCTACGAGACTGCGGTCGAGGCTGCCAAACGGGGAATGGAGGTAACCCTTATCTCTGAGGGACCTCTGGGCGGCACATGTCTTAACGAGGGTTGCATACCCACCAAGACATTCTGCCACTATGCTGAACTGATTGAGCAGAACCTCAAGGCCGGACTGGACTGCAAACCATCTTTTGCATCAGCCGCTGAACGTAAGCAGGCTGTCATAGAGCAACTGCGCGGCGGCATAAACATGCTGCTTAAGGGCGTTCAGGTGGTGCAGGGCAGAGCCCAGTTCAAGGATGCCGGGACAGTTGTCTGCAATGGCACGGAGTATACGGCCGATAAGATTATCATTGCAACCGGATCAGTATCGGCTTCACTGCCAATACCAGGAGCCGACAGCTGCATCACATCAAAGGAGATTCTGGAACTCAAGGAGGTTCCGGCAAGCCTTTGCGTGATAGGCGGCGGTGTGATAGGACTTGAGTTCGCATCGATATTCCGTAGCTTTGGCAGTGAGGTGACTGTGCTTGAGTATTGCCCCAATATCCTTCCGCGCTTTGATGTGGATCTGGCCAAGCGTCTCAAGCAGTCACTCTCCAAGCGAGGCATCAATATTGAGGTACAGGCACAGGTAACCCGCATAGACGGTAACACCGTAACCTATATCAAGAAGGAGAAGGAGTTTACCGTCCAGGCCGACAAGATCCTGATGGCAGTGGGCCGACGCCCCAACACTGAAGGTCTGAATCTGGAAGCGGCAGGCATAGACTACACCCGCAAGGGTATCACGGTCAATGACCGCTTTGAGACAAATGTTCCGGGTATTTACGCGGTTGGTGATGTTACCGGCGGTATCATGCTGGCACATGCCGCAACCTATCAGGGACTGCATGCCCTAAACTGCATGTGCGGCCAGCAGGACAGCATACGCTTTGACCTTATCCCCGCAGCGGTATTCACCATGCCGGAGGTGGCAACCATCGGCCTTACCGAGGAGCAGTGTGAGGAACAGAACCTTGAAGTTCGCTGCCTCAAATCATTCTACCGCGCCAACGGAAAAGCTGTCTCAATGGATGAAACCGACGGCTACTGCAAAATCATAGTCGCCCAAGACAACAAAATCCTGGGAGCTCACCTCATGGGCGCTCACGCCTCAGATCTCATCCACGAAATAGTAGCGGTAATGAATCTGAATGGAAATCTGGAACAACTCCAGAATGTAATACACGCACATCCAACCCTTAGTGAAGTACTTCAGACAGCTCTTCACAATTAGAGCACAGAGCTAACAGAAAGCGGTTATAGCGAGCCCGTAGGGCGAGAACGAACGGAGTGAGTCCTTTCGCGATAGCGAAATAAAAAAAGGAATCGGCTTCAAGCCGGGCCGAAAATAATAAAGGGCCGCTGTAAAGCGACCCTTTATTGTTTTTGGTCTGGATTAGAAGCCTCCGAAACCGCCGCCAAAGCCGCCTCCGAAGCCGCCGCCACCAAAGCCGCCGCCGAAGTCACCGCCAAAGTCTCCCATCATCATCATTCCGCCGCCAAAGTTCATCTCGCTGACCTTGCAGCCCTTGGGGAGTACAAAGAATGCGGGATCGACATCCTCGGCAATGAAATTCTGTGCAGTCTGGCTTGTGGTAGACCAGTCGCTCTCAGTTACGGTTGACAGAGGAATTCCCTCGTAAACGCAAACTGTGATATTCTGTGTGAAACCCATCTGGTTGCTGGGGCTCATTGAGTACTTCTTGCAAGTAACGCCTGCAACTACCTCCTCGCCGAGTTCCTTGATCTTGTTACGGCGAATGGTCTTCTTGTCCAGGTTCATCCAGTCAATAGTACCAAGCTGACCGATCTGGGCGCCGCCCATACCGAAACCGCCGCCAAAACCGCCCATACCGCCGCCACGGCTGTTACGTCCGCCGCCGAAGATAGGCATTGCTGTTGCTGTGTTCTCAAGCTCGTTGATAGTGTAGGTTGTATCACCTATTGCTATGGTACGAGTGATGTTATCTCCGTATTGGGTTATTCTGGCTGTCTTCTTTCCATAATCATCAAAATAGATCTGCTCCCTCATATCGCTTGAGCTGAAGCTGTTCATTCTAGCCAGGAAAGTGCTGTCATTGAAAGCGGCAACACCGCCGCCACCACCCATAGCAGCCATCTGTGAGAAATCAGGCATGTCACCCATATCGGATGTAACTGTGATAACTCCGGACTTAACGCCGAACAGAATCTCCTTAACCTCTTTTTTCTTTGCGCCTGCTGAGAGGCATACTGCCATCATCAGGGCAGCCATCATAATCTTTTTCATTGTCCTAATTATGTTTTTTTGTTACTGTTTCAGGTTTGTCGTAATGAATATACGGCCCAACCCGAAAAGTTAAAACGGACAATGTCAGAATAGTTTTGAAATAAGGTCGGGACGGCCTATACGTCTGAGTTCGGCAATAAGACGGTGACGCTGGGCGGGATCGTACCAGAAAAAGAACTGGCGCTGTGCCTGCTTGTCGCGGTCGGTACGTGCGGTGTAAACCGGCTGCATTGTGTAGGGATTTATGCCCGTGTAGAATATCTCTGTGCTCAGAGTCATGGGCGTGGGCGTGAAATCCTGAATCTGCTCCAGCTTGAAATTAAGTCGCTTTGTAATAATGGCAAGTTCAGCCATATCCTCCTCGGAGCAGCCCGGATGACTGCTTATGAAATAGGGAATAAGCTGTTGACGCAGACCGCACTCCTTGTTGATCTTGTCAAAAGTTTTCTTGAACTGCTCAAACTGCAGGAACGACGGCTTGCGCATAAGTGCCAGGACGGAGTCCGATGTGTGCTCAGGCGCTACCTTGAGGCGTCCGCTCACATGGCGGCCTATGAGCTCACGGGCATAATCCATATGTGACTTGTCGGCCTTGGGGTCCGGGTCACGGTACTGGAGTATGTCATAGCGGATACCGCTTCCGATGCAGGTCTTCTTGATGCCGGGCACACGGTCAGCATCCTTATAAAGCTGTGTCAGGGCAGTCAGGTCAGTGCCCAGGTTGGGGCATACCTTGGGTGTAAGACAGGTGGGGCGCTTGCAGTGCAGGCACTTGTTCTTGTCACGTCCGCCCGTGCCGTACATATTGGCCGACGGTCCTCCCAGGTCCGATATGTACCCTCTGAAATCCTCCATCTGGGTGATCTGGCGCAACTCCTTGAGTATGCTCTCACGGCTGCGGCTTACAATCTGCTTGCCCTGGTGGGCCGATATGGTGCAGAACGAACAGCCTCCGTAGCATCCGCGGTGGATGGTCACCGAGTGGCGTATCATCTCATATGCGGGAATGCGCTTGCCGTTGTAGCGGGGATGTGGCAGACGGGTGTAGGGCAGGTCATAGATGGCGTCCAGCTCAGGTGTGGTGAGCGGAGGATAGGGAGGGTTGACCACTACATATTTGTTGCCTGTAGGCTGAATGATGCGGTGGGCCTCAATCATGTTTGACTCCTCCTCTATGATGCGGAAGTTTGCAGCCTGGCTGCGCTTATCGGCCAGACACTGCTCGTGTGAGGCCAGAACCTTGTCATTGTCAGTTATGCCTCCGGGTACATCCTTGGCCAGGAACGCCACCTGTTTCATTGTCAGGATATCCTGCGGGCGGCCTTCGTTAAGGGCATCGGCCAAATCGATTGTTACCTTCTCACCCATGCCGTAGGTAAGGAAATCGGCCCCGCTCAACTCGAGTATGTTGGGCATGAGCTTGTCCTGCCAGTAGTCGTAGTGGGTGAAACGGCGCAGCGAGGCCTCGATTCCGCCTATCACTACGGGCACATCGGGGAAGAGTTTCTTGAGCGCCTTGGTGTAGACTATGGTGGGGTACTCGGGACGTCCGGTGTGGCGGCCGTCGGGGGTGTAGGCATCCTCGGAGCGCAGACGCTTGCCGGCGGTATAGCGGTTCACCATGGAGTCCATGGCACCGGCCGATACTCCAAAGAACAGGCGGGGTGCGCCCAACTTCTTGAAATCACGCAGGTCATCCTGCCAGTTGGGCTGCGGTACGATGGCTACCTTGTACCCGTGAGCCTCAAGGACACGTCCAATCACGGCTGAGCCGAACGACGGGTGGTCCACATAGGCGTCACCGGTAAAGAGAATCACGTCCAGCTGGTCCCAGCCCAGCCGTTCGCACTCTTTCTTGGTTGTAGGCAGCCACTGCGGCATTTTATTCGGCTGATTCAGGCTCTTCGGGGTTGTCTTTATTCCACTGTTCGTAGAGGGCTATCAGGTTCCTGAGTCCGAAAGCCTTCATATCGCTGTGGTATATTACATCAATACACAGGTCCAGCAACTGCTTATCGGACCCCTGAGGGGTGGTCAGGAGGGAACGGATATTGAGTCTGAGCTTGTCAAGTGCCTGCTCGGTTACAATACCGCTGCTGTCAATAAGCAACTGGAAAAGTGAGAAACGGCGGATAGTTGCAAGATTCTCATCGGATACGCTGATACTGCGTGTTCCTGATTCGTTGGCCTGAATGTTATACATAATAATTAGGTTTATTTGTCAGTAAGATAGGTTAGTATGGATCTCATTATGCGGTCACGTTCCTTTTCTGATTCCACGCTTTCAAACGGGAATCCCAGGGTTATTGTTGCGCTGTTGCGGTCCTTGTATCCCACACCTGCAGGAAGTGAGCTTTCAGAGTAGGTGAAAAGGATCGATGCGCCACGTCCTACGGGGCTCAGTACATCGGGCTTGGTCACGCCGTAACCGTACCTGTCGGCGTTGCGTTTGATCTCGGCTCTGCTGCGCATTCCGCGGATCTGGTTTGCGGTACTTGAAGGAAGCGGTCCTTCCCAGCGGTAGTGGAGGACATCGGCCGTAAAGGCTTCATCCTTGAGGTCCGATATCATATCGGCCCCCACATATGATCCGCTTGTTATCAGTTTGCCGCCTCTCTGCAGGTACCGGCGTATCTCATTTTGCAGCGGCTGGGGGAATGTGGAGTAGTCCTTATGGCATATGGTGTCCTGTGCGGAACGTTTCTGGAGTCCCATGATAAGGTCAACCACACGGTAGTCAGAGAGCGATATTATGCCGTCCTGGACTGCTTCACGGCTGCATGATATGAATGACCATCCGGCCTGTGCTATTGAACGGCCGTGAATGGCGGGATAGTCAAAGGTGTTGCCGGCCAGCAGTGCTCCGTTGAGGGTCTCGTCACCGATACCCAGTGATACCTCCTCCTCAGAATCTATGGAGTCAAGCGTGAATATCTGCTGTGCGCCGCCCAGGATGGGTGAGAGCATATACTGTACACCGGGATCGGACAGTATGTCAAATCCCTGTGTGCTGTCGGTCTGAACAGTCTCGGGGCCGCTCAGGCGCTGGAATCCGTTCACCACCAGAACCGTGCCCTTGCTCTCTGATGCCATGTATGCAGCCAGTGTCTCTGAAGGCATGCTCTCGCCGCCCTCGTTTATGGCGGTAACCTTGAAGCGGTACAGGCGGTCGGGTTTGGGAGCAAACTGGCATGAGTTGGTGCGCATGTAAGTGCCGCCGTCAAAGCCGTTGTCATCAACTGCTGTATAGAGAATGTATCCTCCCGGTGTGGCGGTGGGCTCTAGGGTATCCTGAACCGCCTGCCATGAGAGTGACAGCATAGCACCGTTTGACTTGATGGTGAAATGGTCCACGGGCAGGGGCTGCACTACATAGGGGCGGTCATGCATGAAGTTCACATACCTCAGGATTGACTTGTAGATGGAGCGTGATGCCGTAAACCTGAAGTTGGGGTTCAGTGCCAGGCATACGTCACGGAAGTTCTGGTGCGAGAGCAGTTCCAGAAGCATGGAGAGCACCTGCGGCTCACGGCTCTCGCAGTAGTTCTTGTCCCAGATACCGCGGTAAATCCATTCACGGCCGATAGCCGGTTCCAGGTCACGGCGCAGTCCGGTGAGTACCATGTCGGTAAGGTCGCGGCTTACGTCACGGGTGTGACCGTCACCCAGCAGACCGTCATTGAAATCAGTGGTGCAGATACCCAGCGATCCGTAAAGGGTGTCGCCGTAGGTGTATCCGGCATCAGTATGCAGTGCAAAGTAGAGTTCCAGCGGAACACCCAGACCGGGATTGGCCTTATTGAATATTGATCCGCCCGACAGCCAGTTGGAGACGTAGGGGCGGGTCCAGATGTCCTCGCGGTACTCATCGTCACCCTGATACTTGCTGTAAACGCTGTCAGGGGCACCTGCAAACCTGGTGTAGTAGCGCGCACCCATATTGTAGCGCGGTGCGGTGATCTCCAGATTGTGGCTGACCTCAGTATGTGTACCGCCGCCGAAACGTACGGCATCGGCATTGACCGTTCCGTTCATCTCGCTGCTGTTGTCAAGGCTCACCATACCCTGTGGACTCTGGCCCTTCTTGAAATGGAAAGTACCCAGATATACCCAGGTTCCGCCGCCCATCTGCTGGTTGACGCGGAATGTGGTTGAGCCGCCCGTATGGAATACTATGTAACGGGCATCGTCCACGCTTGAGGAGTCTGACTGATAGGTTACGTAAACGGCATAATCACCGTCCTCAGGTATCTCAGGAATCCAGAATGCGGTTGACATGGGTATGCCCGGACCGTTTCCTGCTTTTGCAAAGCGTGTCTTGACCTGCAGGCTGTCAGGCAGTATGCGGATTGAATCGGCCGAATAACCTCCTGCAGTATATTCGGTCCATACCCCGTCCTCGCGGTATCCGTTGCGGCCGCTCTTTACGGTCACGCTGTTGGGCTGCCAGTCACGCTCGCGCGCCGTATAGACTACAGCACCGGCGTTTTCAAGCATTGGAATTATGTAGGGGTAGGCGAATGACTGTGTCAGCAGGTCCTCACGGGTGCAGTACAGGGGCGGACGCTGCCACTCCCAGAGGCTGTCCTCATTGTCATAGTAGAGGCCGTGGCTGGGGGTGACTGCCATATGGATGTTTGTGAGTCCTTTCTTGGGAGTATAGATGCGGCTTTCATTGCTCACCCATGGCTTGCCGTCATAGTAAACCTCATTCCAGAGGTTCTTCTGGCTGATGGTGTTCCTGGCCCAGTTGGGAATGAGCCGCTCAATGGTTTTTCCGCCTGTGTGTATGCCTATGCTCCAGCGGCGTATGTCCTGTGGCAGGTCACGGCGCAGGCCGGCGTAGATGGAGTCGATCAGTTCGTGACGGAACAGCTGATAACTGAAGTTCTGGTTCAGGTAGATGTCCAGACGGCGGCCGTTTCGGCTTATGTCCGTACGCTCCACCTTGAGGGTTTTCAGGTCAAATTCGGCCTGATACTGATCGAAGTGTTCCCTGACTTTGGCGCGTATGGTAGCATTGTCCGTCTGTGCACTAAGAGTACTGGCGGACAAAATGACGGCAAGTGCCGCCACGAAGGACCGCACACGCCGGGACATACCGTTAAGGGGTTACTTTTTGAGTTTGGTCAGCTTGTCGATGACCTTGGTTATCTCTCCCTGGAAATCCTTGACAAGAGCGCGGTAGTATCCCTTGGCGTTACCCGGCTCTGTATGGCTGATGCGGGTAATGAATTCGTTGTCAATACGGAGAAGGTCAACAATCAGCTTCTCGGCTTCTTTCTGGTTGGTGCCGGGAACCAGCTCCTTGTATATGAGACACTCGGTGAAAATGTCACCAATTACATAACTGATGTCTCTCTTGAGATCTCTGCGACTTGCCATAGTGATTGTATTTATGGGTTGTTGTGAATAACACAAAGATAAAACAAACGGCCTGCATCTGCAAGCCGTTTGATGTTTATTTTTCCACTTAAGCGGGGATGATGAAATTGATTGCCTGGGGTATCACTTCTATGTGGAAGTCTGTGCCTGCAAGCATCTCTCCGTCAAGGCAGAGCTCAATCTGTTTATCAGAGTGAACATCAACCGTTTTGGACTGACGGTAAACGAAATGTCTGCTTGCCTTGGGATCATCCAGGTGATTACCTGCGGTGTAGATGGGCAGCAGGCCCAGGAATCCTGCAAGGGTAGTGGTCTTGCAGTAACCTACCTCCATAAGTCCGTCGTCATTCTTGGCACGGGGTGAGCAGAAGAACTCGCCGCCTACATGGTTGTTGTTGCCAAGTGTGCAAAGCAGCATGCGCTTGCCCTCATTCAGGAGTTCGCCATCGGCCTTAACCTGAATGCTGTTGAATCTGCCGCAGAAGATGGCCTTGACAATGCCCCAGCGATAGGGGTTCTTGTTGCCGCGGCGGCTAAGTTTGTTTGCGGTCGATGCCACTACGGAGTCAAAACCGAAGTTGCAGACGTTTATTGAATAATGGTCCTCTCCGACCTTAAGGATGTCAATCTTGTGGGCAGTGCCCTTAACAAGCTTCTCAATGTCGAGGAAATCCTTTCCCTCGTAGTACTTGATGAAATCGTTGCCGCTTCCGTAGGCCAGAACTGCAAGTGACTTGTTCTTGGCGCCTACCATTCCGGTCGATACCTCATTGATGGTTCCGTCACCGCCGCATGCCACGAAACAGGTCTCCTGCTCGGGGTTTGCCTTGCAGTAGTCGCGTACGTGATCGATGGCTGTTTTCTCAGCGGTTGTAAGATAAATTTCAAAATCAATGGGTTCTGGAAGTTTCTCAATGTCGGCACGGATGATATCAGCGTTACCTGCTTTTCCGGGTTCGTTGTTGATGATGAAACAATAATGCATCTTGTTTTTGGTATGGTTTGGTAAAAAAGTCGGGCAAAGATAATAAGATTATATTAAAATTTGTAAAATCTCTTACCTTTTCATATCTTAGCACGAACAATAGATACGCTTTGTATGAAAAAAGTTACGATTGCAATGATCATTATGCTTTGTGCAGGTATTAATGCACAGGCTATTAAGCCGTTGTTGACAGACGGCTATGACAAATACAATAACAGTTTCAAACTTGACCTGGTTTCAGTAGGTTACATGTCTCCCCAGATAGTCTGGGAGCATTACACCAACACCCGTTTCTCATACGGTGTATCCATGCAGACTCACTTTGTGAACCGCAGTACGTTTGTCAGAGACCTTAATGACGGTGATCCTATTCCAACCACAGTAAAACTGGACGGAAAGACCTATACTCTGGACTGGTCCGGTCATCCCGCCAATTGGTATGCTGATGTAACTATGGATGACGGAACGCATGAAGTAAAGTGGGACCGCAAGTATGTTGGTGTGATG